>OLOG01000327.1_pt1 | contig 46418 bp, 48 predicted proteins | sample 1672351 | NCBI WGS metagenome assembly OLOG01 (sample SAMEA3136674, study PRJEB25190) | human gut metagenome | biome: human gut; feature: human-associated habitat; material: faeces | place: Austria | collected 2013 | reverse complement strand
TCCTGCGGAGATTGCCGCCGCGGCGAGGGCCGCCGCGGGGAATGGCCGCGTGGGCGTCCCGGACGGTATACGGCGGAATCGGCACGCGGTATAATAGTCGCGGTCGGTAAGGCGCCCTCGGTTTCCGAGGGCGCCTTCTTGTTTTTTTGGGGGGCTGTTTCAATGTGCATGCGTAGGGCCCGCCGGTTTCCGGCGGGCCTGCTTTCCCATGGGTTTCTCTAATGGCGTACGCCTTTTTGGGTTCCAGGGAGACTTTGGGAGGTCTGGTTGATTAGCCAGTGTTCCTAGGGTAGGTGGTTTAAATATAGACCATATTGGTATAATTGATGAGAGGAAGATGGGAGGATTTCCGTGAAAAGCGTCGAGGCGATCAAGATCCTGCATGGGTGCGACCTGGAGGGGAGGATCCTCTTCCGCAGCCGCGAGCTAGGTGTCCTTTTCGGTGAGTCCGGCGATACGCTCCGCTCGACCATCAAGAGGCTCACCGCGGACGGCATCCTCGAGCGCATCGCCCATGACGCGTACCTCTACCTGCTTTTCCACCCCAACGGCTGCGACCTGCTCGGCCATATCGCGGCGTTTTTGCGCCCCGGCGAGGTCACCTATGAAAGCCTCGAGTCCGCAGCATCGCAGTGGGGCTTCATCTCGCAGATTCCGCTCGGACGCATCTCATGCGTGACGACGGGCGCGGAAGGTCTCGTCGATACCCGCTTCGGTGCCATCGAGTTCGTTCACACGAACGATGGTTTGAACGACGTCAAACGGGGAATACTCAACCGTATGCCGAGGAATCGGCTGCCGATCGCGACCGAGGAGCGCTGCCTGCACGACCTCGTCTCGAGGAAGCGCAGCCTGGAGCTTATCGATTGGGATGAAGTGGATGCTGATTGACCTTGAAGAACTTGCCGGGGAGATCGCCAGCAAGGTCGATGGCGCCGGACTCACGCCCGTCATCGAAAAAGAAATCGTCCATTACGAGATCATCCGGTCCCTCGGGAGGAACGGTCTGCTTCAAGACATCACCTTTCAGGGCGGGACCTCACTTCGTCTCTGCTACGGATCGCAACGATATAGCGAAGACCTCGATTTTGTCGCCGGCGATAAGTTCGATTCGCTTCCCTTGGACGATTTCTCAAGGACTTTGCGCTGCGACCTGCTGAGATCCTACGATACCGAAGTGAGCGTCAGGGAACCAAAGGTCGTCAACGATCTCGATGGCGTCGGGATGCGGAGATGGACGGTCTCGGTAAACACCAACATCGCACGCCCCGATTTGCCAAAACAGCGAATCAAGCTCGAGATCGCGTCCGTTCCGGCGCATACATCCACGGTCCGCCGCGTCGCGGTCAATTATTCCGAGCTCGCCGGAATGTATGACGACCTCACGATCCGGTGCCAGACACTCGAGGAAATCCTGGCCGACAAGCTCATCTCATTCTCCGCCACCGATACGCATATCAGGCACCGCGACCTCTGGGACATTCCCTGGATCGTCCGTGCTCAGGAAATCGATTTTTCTGCTGTAGCCGCACTCGTCGCGGCAAAGCATGATGACTACAGCTGTCCTGCACCCCTCGCCAGCATGATTGCCGTCGGGACGCAACGCGCACACGTCTGCTATGCCGACGGATCATTTACCGGACAGATGCAGCGCTTCCTGCCCCCTGCCGTTCTCCGCCGCACAGACGATTTCGATAATCACTGCGATGCCCTCAACGCAATCGTCGAAAAGTGTTTCGGCCGCGTCGCCTGCTCTCTCGGTATTTCGGATCAGGTCGAGCATGCCAGGCGTAAGCTCGCAACCGATATATCGTCGGGATCGATTTCGGCCGCCGGCATGCCAAAAAGGAATCTTGGGCTTTCTTAAGGTAACAAATTACCAGTTTAGTAGCTTGTTATACTTGCATGTTCCGGCTGATTGGCCGCTGCGACCCCATGGCGTCAGGCGTCTTCGGCCTGGCGGTATACGCGTAGCTCCCACTGCTTGCGCTCGACTTTCGCTACGGCATCCAGGATGAAGCCCGTGGCAAGCGAGAGCGCAGCCATGAACATGAGCGCCGCGGCGAGGACGGCGGTCGGGAACCGGGGCACAAGGCCGGTGGCAAGGTATTCGGTCACCACCGGGATGCCGGCACACAGGCCTCCGCTGCAGAGCAGCAGGGCGACCAGCGAGAAGAACTTCAACGGGCGGTAATCCTTGAACAGGGTGCCGATCATGGCGATCACCTTCAGCCCGTCCCTCACGGTGTTCAATTTCGAGACCGAGCCCTCGGGGCGGTCCCGGTATTCCACGGGGACATCGGCGATCCGCCAGCGGCGGTCGACGGCGTGAATCGACAGCTCCGTCTCGATCTGGAAGCCCTCGGACAGGACCGGGAAGGTCTTCACGAACGGCCTGGACATCGCCCGGTAGCCGGTCATGACGTCTTCGAAGCCGTAGCCGTATATCCACCTGATCATGGCGCGCACAAGGTCGTTGCCGAATCCGTGGAAGGTGCGCTTGTTCTCCTCGGCGTAGGTGCCGTTGGAAAGGCGGTCGCCCACTACCATATCTGCCTCGCCCGCGAGGACGGGAGCGCAGAGGGAACGCGCCGATTCCGCGGGGTAGGTATCGTCGCCGTCGACCATGAGGTAGCAGTCGGCATCAATGTCTCGGAACATCTGCCGGCAGACGTTTCCCTTGCCCTGACGCGGCTCGTGCCTGACAATAGCGCCGCGGCCGCGTGCGATCTCGGCGGTGCCATCGGTCGAGTTGTTGTCGTAGACGTAGATGGCCGCCTCGGGAAGCTCGCGGCGGAAGTTATCGACGACCCTGGCTATCGTCGGCGCCTCGTTGTAGCACGGTATGATGACGGCGATTCTGTCTCGGTTCACTGTCGGCTTCCCTATTTGATGTCCAGGTAGGTGCACGGGACGTCCCATGTGCCGCTCCCGTGAGTTTCGATGTCAATATAGCTGCGCTTTGCGCGGATAACCTCAGCCTCGGCTATATCGAGCGGCAGGCGAAATAAATCCTCGTGGTCGATATAGGCTGAGCACGTCACCCACCCGCCCTTACGGATAATCACGAGTTCGCGCCATTTGGCCTCGTGGCGGCAATACTGGATAACGGTCATCGGCCTACTCCTTGTCCTTATCGGATAGATTCCTCTCGATCTGCTTCAGCAGCTCGAGTTTCCGTGCCTCGATCTCGTTGCGCTTGCGCAGCTCTTCGCCGATCTTTTCCAAGTCGTCTTCGATTTCGCCCAAGTCACATACATTCACAGATATTTCAAGGTCCTTTCCATCGGTTGCGATTCCATGTTCCGGGTCGCCACCAGGGATGCGCCCTAATGTCCCAACTTCTACCCGCGATAGAAAAATCTATTCACTGAACGGGGCGGATATTGAAAAAGGCACCCGGTTACCGGGTGCCTTGGAATAGGTGCTGGGAGCCCCACCGGGGTCCGGCGGGGCTTTGGGTGGCTGGGCGGGCTACAGGTCGTCTTCCAGGATGGGATAGTGGGCTGTGAGGCTGCGAAACTTGCGGTAGTAGTCGCTCAGGCGGTCGGTCACTCGATGGCGCTTGTCATCGCGCTCCGCGGCCTTGGCGCCGAAGCGCGAGGCCGGGGCCATGACCTTGGATACAGCCGTTCCCTCCCTCGGGACGCCGCCGGCCTCGAAGGCCTCGCGCATGAGGTTCCGGGTGGGGTCAGATTTCAGATTCTCCGCCTTGATGATGCCCGCAATCTCGTCCTCCATCGACTCGGCGACGAGTCGGCGCCAGTGGCGCGTGACGATCTCGTGGCGCTGCTCCTCCGGCGCATCGGGGTCTATATCGAAGACGGCCGGGGTCTCGGTGAAACCGGCCATGGCAAGGAAGCGCTCGATGAGCTCGGACTTGTCGCGGAGTTCCGGCGATGCCGAGACCGAGGACATGATCCTCGCCGCGATCTCCTTGTCCTTTATGTTGTCGCCGTGGCGCCCTTCCACCAGCATGAGGATGTAGTCGATGTTGATCTCGACCTGGCGGACGAGCTCCATCTCGAACACCAGGTCGTCGGCGATGGACTCCTTCTCGGCGCGCCTGCGATCGCGGATCTCGTCACGGACCGCAAGGTATTCGCTCTGGTAGTCCTGCATCTCGCGCTGGGTCGCGGGGTCGTCCTCTTCGAAACTGTCGAAGCTAGCTAGGATGTTGCGCATGCGCAGGAGCGTGGAGAACGTGTTGACGAAGTCCCGCCTCTGCTCGTCGGTCCTGATCGCCTCCGCATCGCCGAGCGGGTAGGCCTCACGCAGGTGCGCGAGGGCCTTGGCATATTGCTCCAGGTATTCGTCGTAGGGCTTGAGAATGACGATGCCGCCGGCCTCCGGGTCGCCGAAAAGGCTGATAGCCCTGTCCACGGCCTCCTCGAGGTTGCGGAAGCAGACGATGTTGCCGTAGCTCTTCACGGAGTTGAGGATACGGTTGGTGCGGCTGAAGGCCTGGATCAGGCCGTGCATCTTAAGGTTCTTATCGACCCATAGGGTGTTCAGCGTCTTGGCATCGAAACCGGTGAGGAACATGTTCACCACGATGAGGATGTCCAGGCACTCGCTAGCGGGCAGCGGGTTGCCTGCGGCATCCTCCCCCTTCATGCGTCGCGAGACGTCCTTGTAGTAGCCGTCGAAGCCGTCTGCGTCGGTCGAGAACGATGTCCTGAACATCGCGTTGTAATCCGCCACGGCACCGTCCAGGAACTCGCGATCGGCCTGCGGCACATCGGCGGCGTCGATATCCTCGTCGTCGATGAAGCCGTTGGGGTCGTCGTCGGCGCCGTTCGGGGCGAAGCTAAATATGGTCGCCACCTTGAGGTCGCAGTTCTCGCGCTGGCCGATCATCTCGCGCAAGATGCGGTAGTAGCTCTCGGCGCTCTTGATCGAGTCGCAGGCAAGGATGGAATTGAAGCCGTTGCGCCGAGCGCCCTTGATTTTGTATGCGGCTGCGTTGCGGCGGGTCTTCTGGTCGAAGTGGTCGAGGATGTAGGCCGCGACGTTGTGCATGCGCACGGGGTTCTGCCATGCGGTATCGGTGTCGATGGCCTCCACCTTGACGTCTTTACCCGTGTCCTTCTGCCTGAAAGTCGAGACGTAGTCGATCTTGAAGGGCAGCACGTTGCCGTCCGAGATGGCGTCCACGACGGTATACGTGTGTAGGCGGTCACCGAATGCCTGGGCGGTCGTGCGCAGGTCCGGATCGGTCCCTGAGCCCGCGTTCTCGGCGAAGATGGGCGTGCCGGTGAAGCCGAACAAGTGGTAGTTCCTAAACGACTTGGTGATGGCGGTGTGCATCTTGCCGAACTGGCTGCGGTGGCACTCGTCGAAGATGAAGACGGTGTGCCTGTCGAGCACCTTGCGCGACAGGTCCGGGTGCTTGAGGTAGCTCGATAGCTTCTGGATGGTGGTCACACATATGCGCTTGTCCGGGGCGTCGGAGGCGAGGTTTTCCGCGAGGGCGCGGGTGTTCCTGGAGCCGTTCACGGCGCCCTTCTGGAACTTGTCGTACTCACGCATAGTCTGGTAGTCGAGGTCCTTGCGGTCCACGACGAACAGCACCTTCTCGACACCCTCCATCCTCGATGCGAGCTGCGCGGTCTTGAAGCTCGTAAGCGTCTTGCCGGAGCCCGTCGTGTGCCAGATGTAGCCGCCGGCGGCGAGGGTGCCCAGGCGCGAGCGGTCATACTCGGAGACGAGGATGCGGTTCAGGATGCGCTCACAGGCGCAGATCTGATAGGGACGCATGACGAGCAGGTTGTCCGAGGCGTCGAGGACGCAGTAATGCGTCAGCACCATGAGGAGGGTGCCCTTCGATAGGAAGGTCGCGGCGAAGGGGACCAGGTCGGAGATGCGTCGGTTGGCGGCGTCGGTCCACCAGCTCGTGAACTGATAGGAGGCCGAGGCCTTCTTGTTCGACTTCCCCTCGCCCTCCTTCTGCCAGCGCGTCGTGTTGGAGTAGTACTTGGTATGGCGGCCGTTGGAGATCACGAAGACCTGGACGTACTCGAACAGGCCCGAGCCCGCCCAGAAGCTCTCGCGCTGGTATCGTTCGATCTGGTCGAACGCCTGCTTGAGCTCGACGCCACGGCGCTTGAGCTCGATATGGACGAGCGGGAGGCCGTTCACGAGGATCGTGACGTCATAGCGGTTGTCATGGGTCCCGGCGTCGGTCGCGTACTGGTTCATCACCTGCACGGCGTTGCGGTATATGTGGTCCCGGTCGATCAACATGATGTTCTTGATCGTGCCGTCTTCCAAGGTGAAATCTATCACGGGTGCGTGCTGTATGCGGCGGGTTTTGTCCACGATGCCGTCGTTTTCCCTGGCGATGTGCTCGCGGAAGAATCGGTCCCAATCGGCATCGGTGAAGGCAAAGCGGTTCAAGCGCTCGATGCGGGCGCGGAGGTTGGCGACCATCGCCGCCTCGTCGGCTATGTCCGCGCGCTCGTAGCCCTGTGCGACCAATTGGTGGATCAGCTCGTCTTCCAGCTCGGCCTCGGACTGGTATGCACTCGAAGTATTTCCCGCGTTCGGCGCCTCGGCGCAGACCGTCGACTCGGGGCCCTCCAGGAGGACCGAGTAGGTCTTCTGCGGCGCCGGGGCGCCCGGATATATATCGTTTACCGTCATCTGGCGGCGTCCTCCTTCCGGGGGAAATCGAGCAGGCGGTCGCGGTAGTGGGTGTACTGCAGCTTACGTGCCTCCAGCTCCGCCTCCAGCTCCGCCTCCAGCTCCGCGAAGGAGTCTAATATGCGGACGATCTCGCGCTGCACCTCGATAGGTGGGACGGGGATCTCGATTTGCTTCAAAGCTGTTTGGGTCAGCGATGGCCTTGCCGCACTTCCAGTGCTGTAGTTCTCAATATGAGCATCGAGCATCACATGATAGAAGTATCGTGTAAGTAGTTTGTCTTCGTTAACGATTGTGTAAAAAACCGTGTCAACGTTCCAGATAGGACCTTCGACATAGAAAACGTTAGAGATCGATCCTTTGCGCGGAAGGAGTACTGTTGGACCGACGTGAGAAGCCTTCGAAACACAGAAACCCATGAAACCACCGCTGCCATAAACAGGTACTCTTCCGGACTCTAGATGCTTATAATCGCGACCGTTCTTTATTTGGCAGATCTCGCCCAGCTTCCTGTACTCCACCCCATCAGGACACAGTTCGGCGATCAATTCTTCAATTTTATTCATTATCCGACTCCGGTTTTCCGTGACTATTTGCATAGGCAATCGCTCGAGATACCAGACCTGGATTTGCATAGAGGTCGTCAATTACGGAATCAAGCACTTCGACGACGATTTCAGCAAACTCCCTGTCAATGTCCGCCGTCGGATTATGGACGGATGCGTTTCCGCATAGACGTATTGCTGTGGCGGCTTTAGATGTCCTTGCCTTTATTTTCCCGCTTTCGGCTAATGACTGAATGCGTTGGTAGAGCACTCTGCTTGATGGTTTATCCTCCTGTTCTCCGATGATTCCTTCCAGCGCGGTACGAGACAGCGCTACAGCGGCTCGATAGGCCCCGATTTGAAAGCACTTATGAGCCTCCGAGGCTATCGATGCGATTTTGACCGGTACGTCTTTGTATTGTTTGCCAATAGGCTCGATAGGGAGCCATCGTTTTACATCGTCTATATCTAGATCGTCAAATGGACTTTTGGCCGGTTGCAGTTCAGCAATATTCGGATACCCGCAGTTTGCACAAGTATAAATCGCAAGATGTAAACCATCCTTGTCTTGGCTTTTCGTATATTCAGGAATAGGGTAAATGTCGTATGAAGGCATAGTCTGCCCATAAATGTCATTCTCATTAGTTGTGTTTGGAATCATTTGCGAATTCAGATGACAATGCCAACAAGTTGCGGAAGTCATGATTATGCCTCCAGCTCTGCCACGATGGCGTCGATCTGATCACGGAGCTCCTGTTCGCGCTTCACGATTCCGGAGATGCGGGCGTTCAACTCGTTGATGTCGATCTTCTCGCGGGTGTCGCGTTTCTCGACCCAGGTGGAGACGCTGAGGTTGTATTTGTTTTCACCCCCGAGGTCCGTCATGGGGATCAGCTTGGAGACGTGGTCCTCCTCGGTGCGCGTCTGCACGAGCGCATTGATGTGCTCGATGTGCTCGGGCATGAGTTTGTTCTTGTTGCCGACGTGCTCGAACATCTCGGAAGCGTCGATGAAGAGCGTGCCGTCGTCGACCTTACTCTTGGAGAGAACGATGACGCACGTCGCGATCGTCACGCCGAAAAAGAGGTTCGCGGGCAGTTGGATAACCGCCTCGACGAAGTTGTTGTCGACCAGATACTTGCGGATCTTCTGCTCCGCGCCGCCGCGGTACAGCACGCCGGGGAACTCGACGATTGCCGCGCGGCCCTTGCTCGAGAGCCACGAGAGCATGTGCATCGTGAAAGCTAGGTCCGCCTTCGACTTGGGTGCCAGGACGCCGGCCGGCGCGAAGCGCGGGTCGTTGATAAGCGTCGGGTCGTCATCTCCGACCCATTTAGTGCTATACGGAGGGTTAGAAATTATGGCGTCGAAAGGTTCGTCGTCCCAGTGCATCGGGTTGATGAGCGTGTCGCCGCGGGCGATGTCGAACTTATCGAAGCCGACATGGTGCAGGAACATGTTGATGCGGCAGAGGTTGAATGTCGTCGGATTGATCTCCTGACCGTAGAAGCCCTTGCGGACACCGTCCACACCGAGAATCTTTGCGAACTTCAGCAGCAGCGAGCCCGAGCCGCAGGCGGGGTCGTAGACCTTGTTCACGCTCGTCTTGTCGCCGATGACGATGCGCGCGAGGAGTTCGGAGACCTCCTGCGGGGTGAAGAACTCGCCGCCGGACTTGCCGGCGCCTGAGGCGTACATGTTCATCAGATACTCGTAGGCATCGCCGAACAGGTCGATATGGCTCTCGTCAACCTTGCCGAAATCGAGGTCGCGGATGCCGATGATGATCTTCGCGAGGCGGTCGCGGCGCTCGTCGAGATTTCCGCCGAGCTTGTTGCTGGTCACGTCCACGTCGTCAAACAGGCCTTTGAAGTCCTTCTCGGAAGGCTGCCCGATACTCGATGCCTCGATGGCCTTGAAGACGCCGTCAATCTTGATGTTGAGCTCACTGTCGCGCGCCGGGTCCTTGGCGACGTTGCAGAAGAGCTGCGAGGGAAGCATGAAATAGCCCTTGTCCTCCGTGATGCCGGAGCGTGCCGCCTCGGCGTCCTCGTCGCTCATCGCGGCGTAGCTGAAATCGGAATCCCCCGCCTCATGCTCGCCCTCGTCGATGAACTCGCAAAGGTCCTCGGAGATGAACCGGTAGAACAGGAAGCAGAGGATGTATGCCTTGAAGTCCCAGCCGTCCACCGCGCCACGCACGTTCTCGGCGATTCCCCAAATCGCCTTGTGGAGTTCGGCCTTTTCGTTATCTGTTGCCATGTCTGCTGTCCTTTCGTCGTCGGCTTCGCGCCGTCCGGTATTCTCATAGCGTGTCGGCAGATTGCGGCATCCATGCCGCCCCCTGCCGTCCTGTCGTTCGTTTTCCCACTTTAAGCAATATACACGAGGTATCGCCGCAAACGGGCAGGCAGAGCGCCCGCGGCGGCCGCACTGCCGCCTCGGGCATCGTCGCGGTCACTTTCTAGAAGAGATCGGCGAACATCGAATCGTCTTCCTCATAGTCGCCATCGTCATCGTCGTCGTCACCTTCTTCATCTTCGCCGGGGTCCCCATCGGAACCCGAGCCGTCATCCGCTTCGGCGGACTCGGTTTCCGAGCCGCCGGGTTCGAGGTCGGCATTTGTCTCCGAGCCGTCTCCCGCGGTGTCCGCGGGAGACTCGGGCTCGGCTGCGTCGAGTGCATCCTCGAGCGAAGCCCGATCGGTGGCGCCGTCTCCGGCGGCGGCTGTCGCAGCGTCGTCGGTTTCCGCGTCTTGGGACGGCAGCGGTTCGCTTTCGGTCGCGGCATCGTCGGCATCGGTCTCGTCCGAGACGGTACCTTCACCGCTCACCATGCCGCCCGCGGTCTTCATGGCGACGAGCGCGCCGCCGAAGGTCATGAGCTCCATGTGCGCGTACTGCTCCGGATCGACCACGACCGTGGGCTCTGGTCGGAGCTCCATGAGGTTCCGGTCGCCGCGCGTCCAGGCTCCGCGGGTCCAGGTGATGCCCGAGTCGAGGTCGCTCCAATCGATCAGGTCGTCGGCCATGAGCATGCCGTCGCCGAATGAGAGCACGGTCGGCACGATCGTCTCGTAGCTGCCGGACTCATAGTAGACGCAGAGGCCCTGGCCGTGGTCGCCCATGTAGTTGCCGCTGTCGTCGAACAGCACCTCGAACACCGCCGGGGCCAAGCGCGAACCGTCCTCGGTCCTCACGAGGATCGGCTTGCCGTCGGCGTAGACGCCGTCGATGGCATCCAGCTCGTCCGGCTCGATGAGCGTCACGGCGCGCTTGAGAAGCTGCATGTCGTCGCTCGTGGTGATGAACACGCTGCGCTCGAGAAGCACGCCCTGGTTAAGGTAGTCTGAAATGTCGAGGAAGTCGTCCTCGAGCATGATGCCGCTGTGCAGGTCCATACGCGTCGTCTCGATCACGCGGGCCCTGTCGTGCATCTTCACGATGATGTTCACCGTCTATCTCCTCCTCGTGTAGTTCGCCGGCGTATAGCCGTCGTCCTCGATATCGTCTCGGGCCCGCGCGTAAGTCCGCGTGTCGCCCGCGTTGCCCCCGTTCCTCTTCTCGAGCTCGAGGTTCTTGACCTTCGGATGCGAGTTCAGCAGCGCGTTGACGTCCGCGATGGTCGGTTCGCCACCGAGGCTGTCGACGTCGGCTTGCGCGATGACACCGGACTCCACGAGGTCTTCGAGATATTTCATCTGCTTCTCGGTCGCGGGGCGCTGGAGGTACGGCTTCCATCCGGGCTTTTCTTTCTTTTCCGTCTCGCCGGGTGCGGCGACCGTCACGGGAGCGTCCTGCGCCCATTCGCTTCCGGCCATCCCGTACGCCGAGCGTTCCGCGCGCAGTTCCTCCTCGCGCTGCTCGCCGATGATCTTAGCCTTGGCGCGCTCGTGGTCGCGCTCGATCTGCTTGATCCTGTCCGGCGTGAGGGCGCCTGCCGCGATCGCCTCCGAATACGCCTTCCGGTAGCGCGTGTACTCGCGCGTCAGCTCGGCGGTCTGGTGCGCGGTGATGATCTTGGCGCCGCGCAGGCCGCGCCCGGCGCCCTTCTGCCTCTCGCCGCGACCGCGGACGTCGGTGGGGCCGATCGGCATCTGGGACGAGGCCAGGGCATCGACCGCGGCGGAAAGGCGGCGTGAGCGGTTGCGGATGTCGCCTGCCGCGGATGCAAGGTTCACGGCGTCGGCCCTGACGCCGTCGCGGCGCGCGAGGAGGTTCGCATAGGTCGTATCGGTGAGCTCGATGCTGCGCTCTGCCATCCACTTGCGGATCGCCTCCATCTCGCGGAGCTCGTCCGCGTTGTCCTCGCGCCATGCCGCGAGCGCTTCGGGGCCGTCCGGGCGCGCGGTCAGCTGCGCGGCGCAGGCCGTGTAGACCTCGACCTGACGGATAGCCTCGGCTGTCTGCTCGGCCTCCAGCTTGAGTGCGTCGGCTTTCGCGTCGAGCGCGTCCACCTCGAGGGCAAGGCGCTTGGCGTCGGCCGCCATGTCCGCGTAGCATCGGTAGCCGCGCTCGCGGATGATGTTCACGGCATCGGCCGCGGCGGCGAGGCGCGCGGCCGAGCGCTCGATCCTCTTCGTCCGCTTGAGGTTGTTGGATGCGACCGCCTCGAATGTCATAGGCGGAAGGACGACGTCCGGAACAAGGTCCTCGGCGCACATCTTCACGTTCGGGCGCTGTCCCTCGAGGCGCACGGCAAGGCGCTCGCGCAGTCCCTCGACGGTATAGGAGTCGTCCAGCTTGTAGCCCTTCACGGGGTGTCCCTTGCCCTCGGGCGGGTAGAACGTCAGCACCCCGCGGCGGTTGACGTTGATGCGATAGCCCCTCTCGGCCAAACGACTCTCGAGCGCGGGCCATGTCCGGCAGCCCTGCAATGCGGCCTCGATGTCGTCGTGCATCGCGTCGATCCAGAGCTTCCGCCCACTGTACCTGGCGCGGCGCTGGGCGTCCGTCACATGCCTGCGCGCCGGGCGCGCCTCCTGCAAGACGACTTCGCGCCGGCGGTCGGGGCGCGGCGTGCGCGCGTACCAGGAACCGTCCTCGTCCCTCGTGAACTTGAAGTTGTCGAAGGCGGTGTAGCCGTAGTCGCGGCAGATTTTCTGCAACTCCATCGCGTCGGCCTGCACGTCATCGTCGTCGAGGTGTATCTTCCTCCCGTCAACGGGGTTGACGGAGTTGACGACGATGTGCGCATGCGGGATGCCGTTATCTATATGAGTCTCGATTACCCACTGGTAGGCGCCGTAGCGCTCACGTACCCAATCGTATGCCAAGGTGTCTACCGCTTTGGCATCCAGGCCGTCCTCGGGGTCGGGTGAAATCACGAAGTGGTAGTACTTGCGCCCCGTGTCCTTGCCGAACATCTGGCGCGTCACGTTCATCTGCTCGTCCCAGCCGGCGCTATCGAGATCGATTGAACTTGAGCGGAACGTCACGGCTCGGCCGTTGCGGGCGAGGTAGTCCCTTATCTGCTTGCAGCCGCCGAACTTCCTGGCGAGCGTCTTGAGCATCGCCATGCTATCGCTCCACTTCGGACTGCCGCCTGAGCTGCATCATGAGCCCGCGCGTCTCCGCGAGCGCCTTGCAGTAGGGGTCCTTCAAGGTCGTAACGAAGTTCTCGATCTGCGCCGCCAGTTCGCGCCGGCGCTCCCTGCCCATGTCGGGCATATCCTGGAGGAGTATCAGCGTGTTCGCCGCGGCGGCCAGCTGGTTCAGGTTCACGCCCTGTTTGTTGAACTCGTAGAAGAACTTCTGGAAGAAATCGGGATCGCCGATGTAATACATGGGCGTGTGGAGGATGCGGTCAACCATGAAGCGCGATTGCGTCATGCCGGCCTTCCTCGCGGCGTCACGGATGAAGGTGTCCTCGTAGGGCGTCACATTGAAGTGCTTCTGCACCGTGCGGTGCTCGGTGTCGAGAAACCCTTCCACCGCCTCCTTCACGTCCACGTGCTCGCCGCCGGGCAGCTTCGCCAGCGTGAACTCCTGCTTGCCGTAGATCGCCGTCTCGCGGATGAAGTCCGTGACGGTTGAGCCTGCAAGACTCGCCTTGGCCTTGAGGGTGCCGATTTCTTCTTCAGTCAGCCTGATGCTGACCATCCTTGTTTGCGAGGTGGCTTTCTTTGCCACGCTTCCTCCAATTCCTCGCGCACCTGTGCGCGACCCCGGTCCAAGGGCGGAGCCCTGGCAAGCGCCGGAGGCGGGCTGGTTTCCGTCGGCGGGCCGTGCCCGGTGGCGGAAATCTGACCGACTTCGGCGGCATAGTTGTACATACATCTACGATGGAGGTACAACTATGCGTCTCTTGCGAAGTTTTCAGTATCCTACCCCTATTTGCCTGGGTTTAAACCGGTTTGCACCGGTCATCCGATGCCGTTATACCGTCCGCGTTTCGGCTGTCCCTCGTCTCTTTCGCGACGAACGGGACGCTGCTCATCTGTTGCAAGTCCGATACGGCTCGGATACCGTCACGGCCGTATAAGTTGTTTTCAGCGATGAGAAGGAGGGTCATATGGATGCTGACGATTGCGCCCGTATCATCGAGGGGGTGGCCGCCGTGCTCGATCTGCTCGCGGCCGATGGCGATGCCGTGGACGACCCGGCGCCGATCTACGAGCTGCTTGCGGAGAGATGTCGGCATGTCCGCGTGGCACTCGAAGTTATGACGGGGTGCGGTAGCCTGCGTGCCCGATCGCGGCAGGAGTCTTGCGCGCGGGCGCGTGTCCAACGTCTCGGTGCGCGCCGATCCGATACCTCCCGGCTCCGGCGGGCGCGCATCGAGGCGGGGCGGGGCCTGGCCGTCTGTGTCCGCCGCGAGCGTTTCCGCTCGCTTTCCATCGTTGTCCGGTCAGTGTTCCGGGCGTTGCGTCGCGACATGAAAAAGGCCGCCACCGTGTTCCGGTGGCGGCCTCTCGCCCGGCGACCCTCGCCAATGCGAGGTCTACGCCTTCTTGTCCGCGAGACGTTCGTAGTCGTCGCTCGAGAGCACCACGGCATACACGGCGCCGCCCTTCATCAGGTACGCCATGCCGTTGCGCTCGATGCGGCGCTCAATCTCGGCCTGCGGGTCGCTGACGCCGCCGAGGTCGACGCTGGACTCCATCAGGCGTCTGATGTCGTCCATCGTCAAGTTCTGCATCTGCTCGGTGAACGCTTGGCGCTTCTGGCGGGCGCGGCGCTTCTCGCGCTTCTCGGCCTCGGCCGTCTTCTTGGCAGCCTCGGCTGCGCTGTCCGCAGTCGAGGCCTTCGGCTTCTCGGTCGCGGTCGGCTCGATGTCGTACGGGACATCGCTATCGGTATCGAACATATTCTCCCTCCCCTCTGGTCACGTCGCCGGCATTACCATTCGATGCTACCCAAAAGCGCCCGGTCCCAAACGCCGGCCGCCGTATCCGCAGTCCTGCAATTGCGCGGGCCGTTTCCGCCGCCTGTTTCGCGCGTTGCTCAAAAAGGATCCCCGCCATCGGTTCCGATGGCGGGGATCTGTGCTACTTGAAACCGCGACGGTGCGAGCCGGCGGTCTTCATGTGGCATCCGGCATGCCCTATGACTATCAGCTCGTTTTCCCGATCGATGTAGAAGTGAAGGCGGAAGGTGTTCTTCTGGCTCCTCCCCTTGATGTGGGCGGAGATGTCGACGGTTCGGCCGCCGTAGCTCCTCTCGCGCATCTTCATCAGATCGGCGCGCGCCCTGGTGGCGCTGCTCTCGCTGAAGGTGAGCTCGTAGCCCGTACGGCGCTGGAACTCGTCTGCGACCTGTCCCTCGCAACCGTCGTCCTCGAACAGGAGGCCGTAGAGCGCCGTCGCGGTGCTGCGGACGATATCCCATTCCTCGGCGAGGTTGCCGTCGTAGGACTTCGCGGAGTCCATTGCCTCGGGCAGGACGACGATACGTTCGGGCCAGATGGATCGCGCGAGCTTCAGGAGGTCCGCCAGGTCGCGCGGGATCGACTGGAGGCATTCGGCCACCCTCGCGGCACCGTCGTCGTCCGACGGTGCCGCGCACTGCGCCGCCTTGCGCTCGAGCGCGCGCTTCTCGCCTTCGAGGCGCTGGACGGTCCTCGTGAGCTCGTCCACCTTTGCCGTGGCGTCGGAATAGCTCCGCTCCTGGTCCGTCGCGATCTCCTCCCAGGCCTCGGCATCGGCACGCAGGCGCTCGATGCGCTCGCCCTGCCGCTCGCTCTCGACTCGGCTGCGCAGCCACAGCACGTCGCCGATTCCGGCGACGTCGCCCGGTCGGGCGTCGATGCCGCGGCCGAGGCCCTGCATGAGCACGTTGATGAAACCGTCGCGCCCGCCCGCGGCATAGCGCTCGACCCTGTGGCGCGTGAAGAGCGTGCAGGCCGATAGAGATTCCTCGCCCGACAGGTCGATGCCCGGACGGTATACCATGACCGCGCTGCGCCCGATCCTGTAGCGCCCGGCCGGTGTCCGGTCGGGCAGCAGGTCGCGGAACGCCTGCACCAACGCGCCGTCGCGCATGTCGATGACGTACACGGTGGCCATGCCCACGAGCTTCGATGCGAGCTCGGTCGCATCCCATACGGGGGTCTTGCCGTCGTCGTCGGTCGTCATGAGGACGATCGGCAGGCAGCGCGCGCGATCGGTCAGGCTCGACATGAAATCGCGCTTCAGCGTGTCCGCGTCAAGGTATATCTCCTCGACGCTCACACGCGACGCGCCGATCCTCACGTCTAGCTTTCCGTTCGCAAGGATATCGCGCACGACGCGCGGCACGGACGGCAGCGGGTTGCGCTGGTATCCGAAAAAGCCGTTGACGGCGTAGTGCGATACCTGCACGTTGAGGATGCACCCGCCGTCTCCGGCGGGCGCGAGGCCGATCCTCGTGTGCCAGCGGCGGCGCGAGAACTCGCCGTCGAGCTCATCGGCCTCGACCGCCCATGCCGCGCCTTGCGCGCCGGATAGGCCGAGAAAGCGGACGGCCTTGGCGGCGTCGGGCTCGTCGGCGGCCGTCCAGCCCGCGGGCACCGCGATGTCCGCGGCGCCCTCCGGTACGTCCAGGCCCTTGGCGTGCAGCCAGCCCATGACGATCTCCTTCACGGCCTCGGCCGCGTCCGCGCCGTCGGCCGCTGCGACCTCGAAGCGCGCGCGGTAGTGCGGTGTCTCTCCCGATATGGTCCTCAGTGCGGGAGCCAGGGCGGGAGACGCGGGGCGCTGGACTGGGACGGCGGCAGGTTCGGGCAGCTGTGCGGCCTGCACTCCCCGGCCCCTCAGCACCCTTCAAATGGCCTCCTTGAACGGGGCCTCCATAACGTCGTAGACGGTATCGGGCGACGTCACCTTCGCGACCTGCTCCAGGGCGCGCATCATGTCGTTCGCGTCGCCCTCGTTGCGGAATACCATCACCGGGGCCGTCCCCAGATCGCCCGTGCACATGAGCGTGTAGCACCTGGCCGGCTCCGTCTCCGGAGCCTTTGTCCCCGCGGCCGCCGTCTTCTGCCCGTCCGTTTTCGATACCTTCTGCATTTCCGTCTCTTCCTTCCCCATATCCTGTGACTGTCGCGCGGCATCGGCCTCCGATGCCGCCTTTCGCGCCTGGCGCTTCTTTATCTTTCGGTCGCGGCGTTCCTTCGCCCTCCGCTGCTCGCGGTTCATCGGGCGCTTCGCGGTCCCCGCGCCGTCATCGAGGCCGTTTTTGCACGCCTCCGCCTCGGGGTCGAGCCCTTCCGCCTCGACCCATGAGTCGAACTTTTCAATCGCCTCGGCCTCGCCGCACCGATAGGTCTTGATCATGAACTTGGCGTTCGGCATGCGGACGTGCGCCTCATAGCAGCGCTCCTCCAGCTTCCACAGCCCGGCGCGGTAGCGGTCGCCCTTTATCAGCTTACGAGTCGACATGGATCGCCCCTTTCATCACCGGAGCGCCATGTCCTGCGGCGACCATGGGGGCGCCGCAGGACGGGCAACGCGTGCACACCGATACGGTCACGCGTGCGCCGCATCGCCCGCAGGTGTAGGAATACAGGGCGCGGTCTCCGCGCTCCGTGCGCTCCGGGGACGCCATCAGCGAGACCGGGGCAATCAGGTCGGCCAGGCGCATCGCCGCGATTTGGTAGGAAGATCGACCCGACCACCCCTTGATATCCAGGGCAGCGAGGATGCGGGCGGTGAAGCTGTCGGCATCCAGCGTGTCGGTGGCGCGCGCCTGGCGGCGGAGGCCGGCGAGACAGCCTAGCTCGCCGCACGTCATCCCGTCGGCGTCCTGCATCGCCTCGCGGGCCGCCGCGAGCCTCACAACCGCGTGCAGGCAACCCAGATAGCCCAGACGCCCGGCGACGTCCACGGCATCGCACACCTCCTCGGCGAAACCCGCACAGTCCATGTGGTGGACGCGGGCCGCGACGGCCTGGAGTCGCAGGGCGGTGCGGACGCGCCCGGCATCGGCATCCATCTAGGCCTCCTTCTTGCCGAGATCCGCGATATAGGGCGCGACGCGGTAGCCCTGGGCGCTGTACTCGAATGCTGTCATTTCCGTTTTCCCTTCTATTCGATGACGTTCCGACCGGCCTAGCGGTCCTTGCGCAGATGCTCCTCGAGCAGCGAGCGCATGAGGTCGCTCGCGCTGCGGTAGCCCTCGCGGCGGTGCTCCACCAGGTACTCCTTGAGCTGCCAGTAGAGGTCGTCGGGGACGATCACGCTCAGGCGGTGCGTCGGACCCTCAGACGCCGCCGCCTTTTTCTCAGCTGCCGGTGCGGAGTCGGGGTTCACGACCTTCTCGACGATCGTCTCCTGGCGCTCGACCATCTCCTTGGAGGTGTCCGTGAAAAAGCTGTTGATGGCGGAGTCCGCCTTCTTAGTCCTCGCCATTACAGCATCGCCTCCACCTTGTCCAGAATCCCCTCGATCGCGTCCGCCGCGCGGCCGCCCGGCTGCACCTCGGACACCGGTCGGTTGAACGACGCGCCGCGCTTGAACGCCTCGGCGGTCGGCACGCAGCCCAGGATGGGCAGGTCGTCGGCGGTGAGGAAGTCGGTGAAGCTGCGGTCGATGATTCGCTTGTCGGAATAGCGGTTCACGATCAGGCCGATCTCGAGCTCGGGGTTGACGCCCGTGATGAGCTGGATCGTGCGCTTCATCGCGCGAAGGCCGCGCTGGCTGGGCTCGACGGGGACGATCGCGATGTCGGCGACCTCCACGCAGCCGCCGAGCTTGTCGTTCAGATAGCCCGGGGTGTCGACGACGGTGACGGCCTTCTCGCCCTCGACGGTCTTCTGCTCGTGACTCGCGCCGCCCTGCGGGTCGAGGTTGATGAAGCCGACCTCGCGCCCGCGGCGCTCGAGGCCCCAGGCGATCTCGTCGGCGAACGTCGTCTTGCCGACGCCGCCCTTTTGGTTGACCAAAACGATTGTCTTCATGTGTTTCCCTTCTACGGGTGCCGCCCGATTTCCGGGCGGCCCTCTCGGATATCTGCCGCCTGCCGGCGGCGGGCACGGGGCCGGCGAGTCGCTACCGGTCCCGCATCCGCCGACGGCAGGGCGCTAGGGCCCTGCCGCTGCCATATATGTACCCAGTTATGCGGACGCGTAAACGCACATCTGCATACCTGTGCGGATGCGCGTTTACTTATTCTTGCCCGCCGGCGCCGCTATGCGCCGTATTCCGACGCCCTCGCGGCGCGATACGCGCGGCGCGTTTCGACCTCGCGGCAGCACTCCTTCCGTGCCGCCACCATCCTCTCCGCCACGTCGTAGGCGTACGCGATGAGCGCGCCCGCCACCGGGAACACGGCGCAGTTGATGTAGACATAGCTGTATGCGAGCATGAACCACATCCCGACGAGCCCCGCGACCAGCGCGGCGGCGGCGGCGACCTTCTCCCTTCCGCTCGGCTCCATTACTTCCCTCTCGCAACCGGCCATGACGGCCTCCTTCCGATATTCGGCGATCCCGCGCCGACGCGGTCGCGGCCTCCCTTGCCGCTGGTATGTATGTACCCAGCTGCGCACATGCGTAAACGCACAAACACGTAAATGCGCACGTATGCGTCTGCGTAATTCGATAATTTGCCCAGCGGGCCGCCCGGACACCGGTCGGCAGGCCCCTGGCCTGCGATTTCCATGGCCGGATGACCGGCGGGACCCCATCCGTCCCATAGGCAGCCGGGTGTGGGAAACGTGTGGAGACGGGCTACGGCATGAAAAAGCCCCGCCGTCTCCGGTGGGGCGATCACTTGAGTATGGGGTTGTACGGGTCGGCTAGAACGGGATGTCCTCGTCCGCAACCTCGACGGCGGGAGCCTCGGGGACCGCATACTGCTGTCCACCATCAACCGCGGCAGCAGGAGACGCGGCAGGGCGGGAGTTCATGAACTCGATCTCGTCGACGATGACCTCGAGCTTGCTGCGCTTCTGGCCGTCGCGCTCCCAGGAGCTATAGCGCAGCTTGCCCTCGATCGCGACCTTGCTCCCCTTGGAGATATAGCGGCCGACAGCCTCGGCGCGGGTGCCGAACATGGTGCAGTCGATGTAATTGGGATAGTCCTCCCACTCGCCGGTCTGCGGGTTCTTTCGGCGATCGTTGACGGCGATGCCGAACGAGAGCACCTGGGTGCCGGCCGCGGTGGCGCGGAGCTCGGGATCGCGGGTGAGGTTTCCGGTGATGTTGACTCGGTTGATGCTCATTGGCTTCTATCCTTTCGGTTCCGACGGGGGCCGATCCCCCCGCCTTCGTCGCCATGTATGTACCCAGATGCTCAGATGCGTAAGCGCATAGATGTGCGTTTGTGCGGCTATGTATTGGGCTGGCACCGGAGCCCGGCGTTTTCCATGGCCGGATGACCGGAGGGACCCCATACGTCCCGTAGGCAGCCGGTTGTGGGAAACGCGTAGCGATTCCTCCGGTTCGGTTCTCGCCCAGTTTGAATCACGGGGCGGTTCAGAAGGCGTGCGTTCGGCGCCGGTTAGGGTCCGGGGCCGGCTCTACACGTGGGACGCATATGGCGCCGCTGAAGGATGCCTCGTCGTAGGCGTCGCGCAGGACCTCAACGAGGCATTCGCGCGTCACGTAGAAGTCCGGTTCCCACTTCTCGCCGTAGCCGCCCGTCACCCGATACCATCCATCGCCCTGCCAGACCTTCTCGACCGCCTGGTCGATCACAGAGATTTCGGCGTAGGGCAGATGGATCTCGCCGGCATCCCCGTAGGCACCGCGAAGGTCGTCGGCAAGGTCCGCTTCGGTTCCATACCATGTGGCCGGATACGATCCCATCCCGTCGATGAAGCAGATTCGGTACCAGCCCTCGCCCTGCCAGCATTCCTCCAGATCGGCAGCGACGGCGCGCCCGATCTCGTCATCGTCCGTATACATGGCTGCTCCTTGCCCAAGTCGTTCATTCGGTATTACCAGTTGATACCCCGTTCGGGCGCATCGGAAACAGCCGATTCCGATGCGGACGGGAAGATACGGACAGGCGGCCTTCCTCCCCGATCTCAATTTAGCGGGCATGAGCGGGGGCGATTCGGGGTAAACGGCTCTCTAGGGAAGCCGTGGGAGCGGGATGGAACGGAAACGGAAGGATATGGACATGGCTACGGATCACGACACGGTGTCGCCCATCGAGCACGACGAGACGGCGAACCTGAGGCTCGCGCTGATGGAACGATGGAGGGAGTCCTGCGGGCGCGTGGCCGAGAGGTTCGGACGCCGCAGCGACATCCCCTTCTACTCGAGCGCGCTGTCGGCACTCGCCGGCGAGTGCGCCGACGACATGGGCAAGTCCGGCAGGGTTGCCGAGGCGGCCGTCGCCATGCTCGCCGACGCGCTCATGGAAAAGGACCCGCGGGGATATGCGGACAGCGCCGAGGCTGCCGCCAGGGAGCTCGAACGCCTCGTCTCGTCGATCGCATACGCGGACGCACTCGGACGCCTGCGCGCAGCAAACTCGACGTTCGAGACGCGCATCCTTGGGGAGATCGACGGAACCGACCCGGATGCACTGCCGGCGGTGCCGGATGGCCTCGTCGGACCGTCGGATACGGCCACCTGCACGATCGATATCCTCGGCGGGTCGCAGGAGGACAACCGCGAGGTGCTGGACACCTGCGGCGCCATGATGATGAACGAGGATCCCGATATCGGAGACTTCTGCTTCATCACGTTCATGCTGCGCGACGGCTCGCCCAAGACGGGTATCTTCTGCAAGATATGCGACTCCCGCCGCGTGCAGGACGCTTGGGAGCGGGCCTATTCCGACTACACGAACGGCAACCGCATCGGGTCGGCCGAATAGGCATGGCCATAGGCCGCCTGCTGCGCGGTGAGACCGCAGCGCGGGCGGTACCGCCCCGGATGCCCTCCCCGTTGGGATCGCAGGGCGGTATCCGGGGTGGGAGACGGCGGGGGTATCGCGCGCGTGGCGCGCGATACCGAGCGGGAGGGAGGTCCGGCACGTGGGCGGATGCAGCAGGTTCGACGCCAAGGTCGTCCCCATAGCGGTCGAGACCGACCGAAAGTGCGGGCTCAACACCCCGAGGGCAATCGTGTGCGACGGGCGGCGCTTCGAGATCGCCAGGGTCGGCGCGACGCTGCCCTGCCCCAGCATGTTCGGCAAGGCGGACGCCACCGTGACCGGCGTCCTAGTGGACGTCGGCGGTCGATGTGTCGCGCGCGGGCTGATCTGCGACGACGGTCTGTGGTTCTCCGTGAAGCCGGACGGGTAGAGGTCCGTCCAGGTTCGTCTCCGTAGACGGCCGCGCCACAGATAACATTGTCGGCAAGGATTGAGAAAGAGAGATGCCGCAATGCGGAAAGACACCTACAGGATTGGCGACGGGACGTTCGCGTTCTCCCCCGCCGTGTTCGATTCGTTGCTAGGACACGGCGCCAAAGGCGCCGCCAGGATGCGGGAGCTCGCGGGCGCGATGCACGTCTCGATCTCATCGATTAAGGACTGGCGGCGCGGGACGCACGCCCCGCGCGACTTCGAGAAGGTCGAGGATATCGCCTGCTGGGCGCACATCGACGTCGCCGACCTCCTCATAGAATCAGGAGATAGGACCATGGACGAAAAACTCACCGAAAACCAGCTGGATGTGCTCTGCGTGCTATGGAACCAGGCCTACGACTTCCTCGACCTGTGCGAGGAGACCGATCATTTCGTCTGGCCGACTACAGACCTGCGCTGCGTGCCGGACTCGATTCTGCACGACATCAAGGTGAACCCGGAAGACGATAAGTCCCGTCCTCCCTGGGAGATCGGCACCGAGGACCTGTTCCTCCAGACGCTCGACGTGTACCTCCGCGCGTGCCGACGCGCGACCCCATATGTCGGGGAGAGCGATATCTTCGTCAGGCTCCTGGGCCTCTGCGACATCATGACCGAGACCGCCTTCGGCGAGGACGACGGCAAATGGCTGCCAGACCCGGATATGATTTTCGACCCGCATGAGGATGGATACGTCAGCCCGATGGAGGCCGCGGAGCTCAAGTGCAGGAAGCTGCTCGATGAGATCAGGAATGACCTGTTGGCGCTACGCCCGACGGCGGGTAAATAAGGCTAGTTCCGCCAGATAGCACGACGGCCCCGCCCTCGGAAGGACTGCGCAGCGATGATCGATTCCGAGTTCGCATATAAGCGTTCGACATGGCGATGATTGATTGATTCCATATCCAGATTTCAAGACAGGGGCCGTTTTCGGCCCCGTCCTTTTCCCGAACCCGGTCCGGCGATTTTTCCGCGGCGTGCGTTTACGTTTCCCCTCAGGGGGTACAAGAGAGGTAGAGCAGGCGGTATGGGGCCGCCCGGTGCGCATATGGGAGGACTATATGGAAACGATCTTCGTGACGGAATCGCGCGAGATGCTGTTCACGGGAACCGAGGATATCGACGTGCGGCCGCTCCATTCGTCGGAGCTGCATTACGAGGGAGACAGCCGGGAGGAGGCACTGCGTGCGGCGCATAAGGTCTCGGCGGCCTCCAGGGTCGGGGTCTGCCAGCGCGGTTTCGCCCGGTTCGTCGCCACAGTGAGCGAAATCACGCGCGACGGCGAGGGGTTCACGGAACACATGGATACGGTCCACACCGTCGACCCGCTCGACCGCATGCCCGAGCTGCGCACGCTCGCGCGCGAGGCGGCCGCGAACCGTGCGGACGGGAAGATCATCCGCCATATCGCCGGCCACACGGAGGCGATCGACGCTGCGAAGCGTGCCGGGGACTACTACAGCCTGTACCGCGTGGAGGGATCGGCCTTCGGGGACTTCTCTTGCTACCGGGTCGGACATGCGCCCTACAACGGGACGCTCTACCTTCCCGCGGGGTTCCACGATTACGGCATTGCCACCGTCGACGAGCTTTTCGTCGCACTCGTGGTCGGACGCTGCGAATTCCTGTGCGAATACCAGGACGAGATCGATGAGGTCTATCACGGGCTCTTCGAGAAGAGAATCTAGATGAAAGGAACGGATATGCAGACGATCCACACCAAGGCGGGCTTCAAGGTGCTGCGCGAGAGCCTGGGGCTCTACCAGTCCGACGTCGCGGAGGCGGCGGGCGTCGACGTGAAGACCGTCAAGAACTGGGAAAGCCCGCGCCACTGCCGCGCCACTGCCGCGGCATGGAAGTACCTCGAGAATCTGGCGGAAATCCAAGAGCGCGAGGTCGGGTGCCTGGTGGAGAAGATTGTCGATGAGACGGATGGCAACCCCTACCCGCTCCCCTACTTCCGCGAGCAGGACTTAGCCGCGGAGGATGCGCGCGCGGCGCGGGTCTCGAACGCCATGACCAGAAAGGTGGCCTTTGAGCTCACCAGGTTGGCCATCCCCTACGAGTTCCGCTTCGAGGAGGAGGCCGCGGACGATGAGCGGCTGAGCGAGATCTGGGATATGTAGGCAGTCGTTATTGGGCCGGTACCGTGGAGGTGCCGGCCCATATTAGAAAAGAGCTCCGGTTGCCCGAAGCCCCTGTCTCAATGATGTCGATGAGTACGTCTGGCAGGCACAGGTAACTCTCTGTCGCCACTTTGCCGCTCGGCCCGGTGAAAAGCATGGAAGACGGGGTTTCCACCGTTTGCGTCGAACGCGCGGCCATCGGCGAGCGCGACGGAAAGCTCCTCGAGCCCGTCGATGAGATGATCGGCGTTCGCAACGCCGCATATGTCGTAGGATGCGAGGTCGTTCCATATCTCGAAGCGCCTATACCACGACATCGACGCGATTTGACCATCGACGAGACTTGCAGCCTCCGATGCGACCTGCTCGCCGAAATCTTCCGTGACGCAGGCAAGAAACTCGCTTCGCGTATCCGATACGAAATCCTCGGCCGTGTAGGCCGACGTCACGGTAAAGCTGGACTCCACGGTGGCGGTCTCGCTATCCTTCGTCTCGGTAAGGATGCCAAAATCAAGCGCCGGGGCGGTTACGCAACGAAGGCCATGACGGCGACCACCCATGACTTCCTGCCGTCAGATACTCTCAGCCAGGCGCAGGTATCCGCGAAGCTCTCGCCTCGCGAAGTTCAGGCTTGAACGAAAATCACCGTTTACAAAAGGCCCGCCAATCTCACGCTCGCCGACAAATACCGTCGCCATATAGCTTTGCATACCCATATCGAGTCCCTTCTGAATATCTGCTTGTCCCTATTGATTGGATGCCAGGGCAAATCACGCGGTCGGGGTGCCTAGGTCGGTTTCGGCCAGGACGTCGCGGATATCCGCCACATCCCTCACTGCCATGACGATGCACCTGATCGATACCGCCGCCGCGACCACGGATGTCAGGAGGACTGCCACGCCGACGTCGTGGGCCCAGATGACAATCCCCACAGCCATAGTGATGGCGAGGCCAACGATCCAGCAGATGAGCGCGTTGCGCGACTCGTCGAGATACGATCGCGCATAGACCTCCAAAATCTCGCGGTCGATGCCCATCTTGCCGAACCTGTCGATGTATCTGGACATCCTCGACGACATGCCGTGCTCGGTCCATGCAACCATTTTCAGAAAACCCATGGTCGCAATCGCCGCGTTGAATGCCATGGCCATGCAAGGAACCAGGTCGATATTTTCACTGATGAACGGCGCCATGCGGACCATCCCCTCCCGTTTCGTCTCTACTCGATGTGAGTCTACCCATATGCGCATGTACGTAAACGCATAGACGCGCATATACATATATGTGTGGACGCGCGAGCGGGGCGGCCTATTGCAGGCCCGGGTTCACGATGCAGTAGCATCGCTCCGACCTCGGCTCCTTCTCGCCGGGCGCCATCACCTTGACCGTGACCGGAACCGTCTCAGAATCGGGGGCGAACGCCGTGAACGACTTCAATTTCCCGCCCGGCTCGATCTGCTTCTGCGCCCGTTGGTCCTGCACCTTGTAGGACCTGTCGAGCTTGATCCCGTCCTGGTATGCGTTGATGTCGGTATAGGGTGCGACAGCGTCCGAGTCCGTGACGTTCTCGAAGGTATAGGCAACCCGGATGTAGCGGAACGGCTTGCCGTCCGGCCCCGTGCCTTCCTCGATCGTCACGCGGTCGATCGAGATGCCGTCCACGGACGCCTGGGCGGACTGCTGCGGCGCGAACGGCGACGAGGCGCCGGCATCGCCCGACTTCCCGGCGCCGCCGTCGGAGGAGCCGGCGTCCGGCGCCCCGTTCCTCACGCAGCCCGCGAGTCCGGCCTGCGCCGCCATGACCGCGAGGCCCACGAACGCTCGCCTCGTCATCGCCGTCATCGTATAGACATTCTTCCCCGTCACCTGTGAATCTCCTTTATGCTCTTCAAAATGGGGGCGGTGCAGACGCGGTGCCGAGTCTCACGTATCGCAGCGCGCCTGGCCTCGTCCTGCATGAGCTTCGGTCTCCCCTCGCGAAAGGCCGCGGCCCTTCTCGCCGCCGCTGCGAATTTCCGCTCGGCCTCGTCGAAGTCGATATCGCGCCACGCGCGATCCCCGCCCGTGCCGGATATGAAAACCGACGGCACCACATGGCTGCTGTCCGCATAGTCCGCCGGGACGGACATCTCCGCATAGCCCGACGGCTCGCTGCCGTCCGGCAGCCGGTACACGACGAGCTCCTGCTTCCTGCGTTTGCTCACACGGCGCTCGCACAGCTCGGGATGGAACGCCTCGTACGCCATGGCGCTATATGGGGAGCAGGAGAAGCGGTACTCGAATAGGCATTCCGCTTCCCTCCGATGCCGTTCCGCCTCCCGCACCCGGGCCGCAGCCTGCGCCCGGATCCGGTCGCGCTCGGCCGCCTCCTCGGGCCCGAGCTCGCGGAACGCCCCGACCACGGCGGCCTCGTCCAGGGCGAAGAACTCCGTCTCGCGGGCGTAGGCGCCGGTGTGGTGCCAGGACGAGGAGGCGATGAACCGGTCGAAGAGCGCGGCCCTGGTCTCGGACTCGACCGCGGGGTCGTAGAGCAGGTCCATCTCATCGCAGTAGCCCCTCAAGGCGCCGAGGATCGCCGCCTTGGTCCATTTCGAGCGGAGCATCTCCCCCGCCTCGTAGGCCGCCCGCGCGTTCGCGCTCATGGAGGCGCCGCTGTATCCCTTTTGCCCATAGGCCACCCTAGACATGTCAAACCCTTCGCGCGGATGCGTGCCGTCCCAGCTGTTTCTACCCCGTGCGCGGGAAGTCTTTCACTCGATTCGAGCCGGTGCGGGGGCATTTTTATCCGTCGAGTTTCGGTAGGGGCGTGTAAAGCGCGGCGGGGGCGGGTATCAAAGCTGCTGTGTATGCCAATTCCAATAAAGAGGTGGTCCATGTCCGACCCGATCGCCGCGGCCGAAGCCGCCGGCAAAGCCCGCGATATCGCCAACCGCTTCGAGACCGCCGTATTCCTCATCGCATACGGCATCGCCGAGAAGGACGGCCTCTACGAGGCCGACCCGCATAGGTATCCCTACAGCCAGGCATTCAGACACGGCATGAATATCCTCGCCGCGCTGTGCGCTGAGTGCTCCGACGATGCGGAAGAGCTGCTGCCGACGTTCAATGAGTCCGATTTCATCAGGAACAGCGCAGCGTCAGACGTGCGCGAGTGGACGGCCCGGTGGCGCGACGAGTGCAGGGAAGCCGTCGAAGGGTGCCGGTCCATCGAGATCGGGCCCCTGGCGTCAGTAGACGGCGACTACTTCGCCGCGACGTCGGAATGCTACGAGGTGCTGCGCTTTGCGGAAAACGACCTCTTGGGCGGCCATCAGGAACGCAGGGTGTATGAATTCCTCCGAGCCGGCACCCAGGAGCAATACGTGTACGGACGCAGGATGCTCATCCGCCACCCGCTGCTCACCTGGAACGAATACGTCAGGATCAAGACGGGGCTCGCCCTGGGCGACCCCGACCCCCTCGACCAGGGCGAAGCCGACACCATCGACCCGGTGTGGTTGCAGGAATTCGTCTCCATGGCCTACGAACCCGTCCCGGGCGCCGCAAAAGTATGCCCGAATTGCGGCTGGACGATGACCATGCGAGGCAAGCAGCCCCACTGCTCATCGGCGACGTGCGCCGAGGCCGTCACAGGCGATTTCGACAAGCTGGACAGCGTCGCGCACGACGCCTTCCGCCTATCCCGCGGCGTCATGCACTACATCTCTTCCCCCGGAAAGCTCGAGCTGGCGATCGCCGAGGCCGCAGCGGGCCTCGGTCTGAAATACGAAATGTGGCCCCTCAAGGACACCTGCGACATCCTGATCCATCTGCCGGACGGCCGGCAGCTTGCCGTCGACGCCAAGGCATACGGCCGCGCCGAGCGGCTTGCCCGCGAGATAGAGGACGACACCGGCATCGCCCAGATGTGCGCGGACGAGGTGGCCTATGTCGTGCCGGACCAAGTCGAACGGGACCATCCCGGATATCGCGCGCTATGCAATGCCGTCCTGCGCGGCAAGACCGGCTATTCATGCGAAACGCTGCGCAACTTCTCGAAACGACTCGATGCCGCCGCGAAGGGAGGCACGCGATGAGCGAGCCGAATGATACAGCCCAGGAAGGCTTCGACCAGCTGAAGCGCAATCTCGAGGTGCGCTATCCCGAGGACAGCGACCTATCCCTCGACGAGTTCCTGAATGTGGAGTCGCTGCTCGCGCTCGCGGTACGCGTGTGCGGTCCCGGCGCCGATCCCCGAAAGGCCGACAGGCTCCTATCGAACTACCAGCTCATCAGGCCCGAGACCATCGGCGCGGACGGCCACCTCATGCAGATGGCGCGCCGACACCTGTTCTCGCTGGCTTCATCCACGGCCTGGCGGCGACTGCTGGGCCTCTACGAGCGCGCGGAATATGAGCGGTACCGGTTCTTCGATATCGCCAACGGCGGAATGGCCCTGCGCGAGCACCCCCTTACCGGGATCGACCGCATGCCGATCTATATAGACCGCCTCCTCGGCGATGTCAAACTCTCCCATAAAAACGTGGTCGCGAGACCCAAAGGACGGTATTCCTACACATGCAAGCCCGAGGCGACCGGCGATACCACGGTAACCGGATCGATCCGTTGGGTGACCATACCCGATGCCGTGCCGCCCCAAACGGGCAAGATTGACGATATCCCCCGCAAGAGCAGGCGCCCGCCCATCGATATCACCCTCGACGAGCTCATCTCGACCGCGGACGAAGTCGGGGAGAAGACCGGGAAGACCCACTACGCCGCCGTGCTCAGAAGGGTCAAGGACCAGGGGCTCCTCAAGCGGGCACGCGGCGGCAGCACATCCGTCGCCGACGGCCTGCGCCTCGATGAGGTCGTGAGCCTCGTCGGCCTCGCCAACATGCTCATCGTCTGCCTCGCGAAGCGCGGCCTGCGCGCGGTATCCCTGCTCAACTCGGTATCGGACGTGATGGAAAGCGTCGTCCTGCTTCGCGAGGCGGGAATCAGCGCCTCGCCCCTGGTGTCGCGCGGCAGGCGCATCGAACGGCTCGACGAGTTCTTCGACCACGATGACTCCATGCTCCTCGACCATTCCGCATCCAAATACCTGGAGACCGCCTGCATCATGGACGGGCTCTCCTCTTCCGATCCCGAGGCCTGCGGATACGGCAGCACGCCATGCCGCGGCCTCCGGTCCAAGAAGGGCGGCGCGAACTCATGCCCGTACTGGGACGTGTGCCCATCGCAGGCCATGGCCCGCGAGTCCCTGACATCCGACGTCGTGGTCACGACTCCCACCGGCTTCGCCACCATGATCGTCGGAAGGGAGCGCAAGGCATTCTTCGAGGAGGCCCTTCAGCAGTTCGACGTCGTCCTGTTCGATGAGGCGGAGCGTGCAGGCGCAGCTCGACGGCTGCTTCGCCCCGAGCATGAGCTTCCAGGAGCTCATCCGCAACGCCGCCGACCCGACAGCCGTGGCCATGAAGCGGCGCCCGGACGACAAGATGAGGGACTTCAACGAGGAGCTTTTCTACGACCTGCGCCAGAAATCCGAGCCCGTCGCGAAGGCGCTGCTCAAATCCGTCAGGGACGACCGCGTGGCGAAATGGCGCATCGTCAAGGACGAGGCGTTCACGTCGCTCTCGCTTCTGAACGACCTCCTGGAGCAGGGCCTTCCCAAACAGGTTTACGAGGATGCCGACAAACTCATCAACCCCTATAGATTCGAGATTGCCAAGAAGAGCCTCGATGGCGGCGACGCGGCCCTCAACAAGCTCTCGCAGGCGGTCGCGACCTCCTGCGAGGGCATCGACGACGACACCCACAGCTACTCGCTGAACGAATACCTCGCTGCATGCGGATGCTCGGAGCTTCCCGACGAGCTGCGGACCAGGTTCTCCTTCGCCCTCAAGGTCATCCGGTTCGACTCGTATCTGCGCGAACTCGCCTCCGCGCAGGACCTCCTCAGCTTCAAGGACGATTCCGTCGACGAGCTGTACAACTTCCTCAAGTTCAGCTACACGCGCCAGCAGCACTATCTCCCCAACTCGCTGATCGGCAACATCTTCGGGATGAAGCTCGACGGCAACGACCTCAGGCTTTTCCGGCAGTTCGCCTTCGGGCGGGCCTTCATGTGCTCGCTGCCCTGGCTCGATACCGACCCCGCCGGGGCGGCGCTGGGGCCGCACGTGCTCCTGCTCTCCGGTTCGAGCTGGGAGCCCGGCTGCCTGCAATACCACGTGAACAGGCCGGTCGACTACCTCCTCGAGGCGGAGCCGTGGAAGGCGGCCAAGCTCTCCACCTCGACCGTGAGGGACCTCGGCATCGAGCAGAACGTGTCCGGCAGCGCCGCCGAGATGCGTTCCGGCAACCTCGGCATCGTCCTATCGCAGACCATGGCCACGTTGAGGGACGAACTCGACGCGGAGGGCGCGGGAAAGGCCCTGGTCATCGTGAACAGCTACCGGGAGGCCGAGGACGCACGCGACCGCATCGAGCAAGAGTTCCGACGCAAGGGCCAGGCAATCAAGGTCGCGGCCCTGGTGCGCAACAACCACGACCACAGGGAGCACTTCGTGCCCCGGAGCGAAGTCTACAAGTTCTGCGACCATCCGGCCAAAGTGCTCGTGGCGCCGGCCATGGCCATCGAGCGCGGCTTCAATATCGTCGACCGCGGCGGCCATGCCGTTTTCACGAGCCTCATCTTCTCGGTGCGCCCGATGGGCACACCGCACGACCTCGGCGGGCGATACCGCAAGCTCAACGGCCTCATCGAAAGGGAGGTCGGCGACTACCCGGCCAATCCCGGGGAGTTCGCGACCGAGGTCAGGGCCTCCGCCTGGCGCACATGGAAGACCATGGAGCGGGACGAGAACCTTCCCATGGGCGCATGGAGGACCATGGGCAGGCAATTCCTCGTAGACGACGCGATCTCCACGCTCATGGTCACGATCATCCAGATATTCGGGCGTCTGGCGAGGCTTGCCGATAAGGAGAGGCCCGCGCCGCATGTCTATTTCGCCGATGCGGCCTTCCGCGGCGGCGACGGGAAGCTCTCGTTCAGGACCCTGGAAGAGCTCGGCGCCTACATGGAACGCCTCATGCACGATAGCGACCAGCCGGAGGTCGCCAAAGCCCTCTACGGGCCGTTCTACGAGTCGTTCAGGAAAGGAATCGGAAATGTCGGACTCTAAGCTGCACCTCATGTCATTCGCACCCGTCCCCGACACCAAGACGACCGTGCACGTCGTCGGCTTGCCCGACAGCCTGCGCGACGCCCTCTTCACGCTCATGCCCCCGAGGAAAGAGGGCGGCTACCTCAACACCAAAGTCCTCAAGGACGACCTGCGCTGCTGGCTCGACCGGGCCGTCGAGCTGAACCCCGTACGCCCCAACGTGCATACCGACAGCTGGCTTATCGCCCTCGCCCCCATTGATCTCGCGAAGCTATGCAACGTCATCGCGGTCTGGATCTCCTCCCGCAAGGACATCGATACCCAATCCCCCGCCTACCGCAAGGTGATGGGGATGCTGCACCCCGAGACGTTCGAGGAGGCCGTGCGTGTCGAGGAGACCTGCCTGTTCAGCGGCGACGGCCGTCCCGCGGGCGGGCTCACCTTCCCCGCATTCTCCGCGCAAGTCGCCGACGTCATCGCCGGCATCCCCCTCGAACTCGCCAACGGCATGGTCGAGAACTTCAGCAGAGTCTCACGCGGAAACGGAAACGTCTACGAGCTGATTTCCGATATCCACTGGCACAAGGAGGACCCGTGGGCGTTCGCCCTCAGATTCCACGTCGAGACGCTGCCGGTCGGCCGCAAGGCAAGGCTCAACATGGATGTCGCCGTCCGCCGCTTCATCGGCAAGCCATGGCAGGACGACCCGTTCCTCAAACACGATGTCAACGCCTACGTCCGCACGGAAGGCGGCACGCTCCGCGTCGTCCCCTACGGCTACGACAAACAGAAGCGCGACTTGGCCTGGGACCCCGCGGCCCTGGCGAACTACGAGTTCGCCAGCGGGACCGGATTGCCCGCAGTCCGCGAGTATCTTGAGGACATGGGCAGGTACGCCCGCGACGGCTCGCAGCCGCAGATCCTATCCCCCTACGCGATGACCGCCTCCTGGGCATCGAAGCCCTCGGTCGCAAGCGGGGCATCCGTCATCGACAAGGCCATGTTCTTCGAGGCCGTCGCGGCTCGGCTCAAAGATATCGCGGAGCCCGTCGGTGCGCTCGACTCGCTTCAACTGACCCATCTCAAGGCGTCCATAGAGGAACCCAGGCAGGCGGATTGGGACAAGGACCCCGTCAGCGCACGGGCGAGACAGGAGGCCTGGGGCCGGGCCAACCGCGCCAGACTCGCCCGCTGCACCGGCAGGGACAGGGCCGTATTCCAGCTGATCGGCAACCAGGACGATGCCCGGCTCCTCGATATGGCAAGGGCCGAGATCTCCCGCTTTCTCGGCGGGGAGGGGGCCGTCGACGGCTTCGAGGTCGAGATCGATAACATCCCGGCAAACGACCTCCTGAACCGCATGGAGAATACCGGCGACAGCCAGGCGAAGATCCGCTGGCGCAAAGTCGCCGCCGCGCTTCCCGAGGCGACCGACCCGACCGCGTGCATAGTGGTCCTGCCGGGCGCCGAGAGCTACAAGCCCAAGGGCAAAGACGACGGCGGAGACCCCAAGCGCGCCCTGCGCATCGCGTTCGCGAAAACCGGGCGCCTGACCCAATTCATCGAACCCGAGGACTCGAAGGACAGTCCCGAGATCCGCGCGCGCGTCGCCGTCCGCGACCTCATGCGCCAGCTCGGTTTCGTACCCGAACCGGCACGCAATTCGCGCGGCATCGACACCTCGATCCCGGCGATAGGGTTGAAGGTCTACAACTCCGGCAACGGCAAGGCGCGGGCGAGCTTCCCCTATTGCGTCCGACAGGACATGAGAAGCGGTGCCGTCACCGTGTACTGCCCCCTCCTACCTGACGGAAGCCTACCGTACTGGCGCGCCCTCATCGAGTTCGCCCGGCTGAGCGGTTCCGAGGGCTTTCCGGACTCCTGCAAGCGGGCGAACGGAATGGCCCTGAAGAGGATGCTCCACGGCATAGTCCGCGCCACCGGCGACAGGCCGGAACTCCTCCTCGTCAACTCCTACGGCCGCATCCGGCAGAGAGACTGGTGGCCCGGCATCAGCGACTCCGGCCTCGAGTCGGGACCCTTGAGCTACGGACCGACCGGTTATGAGGAGCCGCTTGGCCTCGCGGGCAGCAAGCTGCGCATCCTGCGTATACGCTCCGGTCTCAACGGCGAGATCCCCGACTGGTTCACGGACGAGGTGGCCGCGGGCGGCGCAGACGGCGGCACCGTGCCGAACAGGCGCGACAAGCAGGGACTCTTCAAGATGGACGGCTACTTCCTCGCGTTGGCCCCGCGACCGGGCGACGCCCAGTACAAATGGTCCGCACGCGGATCGAAGTACGATTCGCCCACCGCGGCGTTCTGCGAGAAGACGATCAACGAGTACTGCCTTCTGTCGCCCGGTGGCGAGGCCGAGGCGCTTGCCAGCGTCAAATACGCCGAGGCCCTGCGCGGCTGCATGGTGCAGCTCTACAAGAACGATATGAGGGTGAACCTTCCCGCCCCGCTCCATCTCGCCGAGCAGGTCGAGGAGTATATCTGGGACTGGGAGCTCACCGGCAGACGGTAGCGATCCGCCCGCGAAAATGAAATGGGGAGGCCGGGAGATTCGGCCTTCCCATTTCCGTTGTCGCTACCGCTTATTCGCCTTGCGTGTATTTCGGGTGCGACCGGCGGACTCTTTCGCCGAGCCCTTCCGCTTCCCAGGACGAGAGTCGGACGGGCTCGGCTGACGACGAGCGGAGCCCAAGTCGAAGCCGGAGTTTTTCGCAATCCTCGCCTCAATCTCGGAGCGCCGGATGCCCAGTTCCGATGCGCTGACGCGATAACCGCCCTCCTTGCAGACGACATAGAGCTCATGCGGAGCGCGTCCCCAATCAAGTACGTACCCGGCTAGGAGCATCTTGGCCTCAAGATGGTCCTTGGACATGGCACCCGAAACTGCAAATTTGAGGGCGAAGGTGGCACGGGCAACTATATCCGCCCCAATCTTCTCTTCGAGGGTTCGAGCCGGTCTTTCGGTCCCCGGTTCCGGGGTACCTCCCTTGCTGTTCTCCAGGGCGCCTTCCAGGGCGGGAGGCGTGGGGGCGTCGGGGTCCCTGCCGTCCATGAGGTCTCGGATGTAGGCGCGGACCCGCGACTCGTAGCGGCGCGGGCACTCGATCTGGACCGGCTCCTCCATCCTGCGCTCGAGGGAATCGTAGAACTCCACGACCTCGCGGCTGGCGATCAGGCGGTTCGGCTCGATCTTGGGGAACACGGTGAGGCCGGCGGCGGAGCGCACGCGGGACAGGCCGACGTACAGCTGGCCCTCGGCGAAGACCTTCGTGTGGACGCAGCAGGCATCGAACGTCAGGCCCTGCGACTTGTGGATGGTGATGGCGTAGGCGAGCTTGAGCGGGATCTGGGTATAGGCACCCACGACGGCAGTCTTGACCCTGTTGACGGGCCTGCCCTCATCGTCCATCTCGACGACGGCCTCGGACTTGTTGATCTCCCATCTGTGCCGCTCGATGCGGACCTTCTCGTCCGCCCCGTCGAACTTGACCGTCACGGCGTCCGCGGACGCGTCGGTGACGGTGCCCTGCGTGCCGTTGACGTAACCCTCCTGAGGGCTGTTCACGAGCGACATCACGCGGGCGCCGCGGCACAGGACGATCCTCTCCGGCGCCATCTTGTCGCCGTTTGACACCGTGCCGGTCGCGGCGGCCGCGAACTCGACCTTCGGTGCGTCGAGCGCGTCGACGTTCTCGCGGTTGATCGAGTCGGCGATGCGGTTGTTGGCGCACAGCACCAGCGTGTCCTTCGGCAGGTAGGCGCGGGAGCTCTTCGAGTGCGCGTTGAAGTAATCGAGGCACGACGCGTCGCCGACGCGGGCGCGGTTCAGGTTGTCGATGAAATCGGGGTCGGATTGGCGCACGACCGTCTTGAGGACGTGCGGCTCGAAATCGAAGCCGGTCCAGTACCTCGACTTGAAGCACCAGCCCTGGAGGTTTCCGGGATAGAACTTCATCAGCAGCGCGGAGTCGCGTTCGGTCACGACCGGCGGCAGCTGGAAGAAATCGCCGACGAGGACCACCTGCTTCGCGCCGTTGCGCGTCATGGACTGGGAGATCATCCCCATCACGTGGTCGAACAGGTCGATGCGGCACATCGAGATCTCGTCGATGATGATTACCTTCGCGGCGTCGAGCACCTTGCGGGACCCCTTGGGGCCATCGGGGGCGCAGACCCCCGGCGCGATTTTCAGCGTGCGGTGGATCGTCGAGCCGTCCGTGAGGTTCAGCGCGGCGATGCCGGTGGGCGCCAGGGCGAGGAAATCGACGTTGCGCGCCTTCAGGTCCGATATGAAGGCGTTGAGCACGTAGCTCTTGCCCGTGCCGGCGTTGCCCGAGAGGAACACGTTCCTCCCGTCCCTCAGCGCGCTCAGCGCCTCGGCCTGTTCCGGTGTAAGGCGGTCACCGTCTGCCATTTCCATATCCCGTCATCCGTTCGACCAGTAACGGGGAATTGATACCCGCGCAAGCGAAAAAATATACGCTGAACGGGGGTTTTGCAGAAACTATAGGAAGTTTTTGAAGGCGGGGCGGATATGCTTCCGCGCATTTCCCCGCGCGCCCGTATACCCCGATGCGCAGACGGGTACGATAGCCTCAGAATGATGTGGGTCCCGCGCAGCCGAACGGCTTGTCTTTCCCATGCGGGCATCGCGGATTTCTTTCATGGGTGGGACTTCGGTCCGAGAACAGGCCGCGATCTCGTAAGGGGTCGCGGCCTGTTCATCTGTGCGTCTATGTCTTTATGCGTGCGCGCATATGTGCAATGGTGCTGGTGTGTATATATGCGTGTACGCGTATGTGCCTCGGCGTATGTATGCCGATGTGCGGATACGCATCCGGACAGATGTGCCGGTGATCTATGGAGAGGGTAAGATTTCTTGGACACCAAGTTAAGGGCGAAAGGTGTTCTATATGACCCAGAAGAGGAAGCGTTACGACAAGCAGTTCAAGATAGCGGCGGCGCGGGTGGTCCTCGGCGGCGAGATGAGGGCTGTCGACCTTGCGAGGGAGCTCGGAATCAAGGACTCGACGCTCAGGCGGTGGACGCAGGAGTACGAGGAAATGGGCGAGAACGCCTTCCCCGGAAACGGCAGCCCGAAGGTCAACAAGGATTACGAGATCGTGAAGCTCCGCAAAAGGATCGAGGAACTCGAGCGCGAGAACGAGCTGCTAAAAAATTTCCGGGCCTTCTTGAGTCAAGACCATGCGTGAGGTGCGAGTTCCTCAAAGAGCATAGGGGCGAGTTCGGCCCCATCAGGAAGGCATGCGGGATCTTGCGCGTGTCCAAATCCGAATACTATGACTACGTGAAGAGGAGGAAATCCAACGCACAGATCGAGCGGGAGGCCCTGGAGGGCTTCGTCGCCGAGAGGTTCGATCTTCACAAGGGCCGCTACGGGTACCGCCGGATCAACCGCGAGCTCAGGCGCGACGGCATCGTCGTCAGCGAGAAACGAGTGCTCGCCGTCATGCGCAAGCTGGGGCTGCAGGCGAAGGGGGCGAGCAGGAAGCACAAACGCGCGAAGGCGGTCGAGATGGGCGACCCGCGCGTGAACCTCGTGGACAGAGCGTTCGACGTCGAAGCCCGCAACAAGCTATGGGTGGGCGACATTACCTACATCGGAACGGGCGAAGGATGGCTCTACCTCGCAGCTGTGATCGACGCGTTCCACAGGAAAGTCGTGGGCTGGTCGATGTCCGAGCGCATGACCGAGAAGCTGGTCACGGATGCGCTCGAGCAGGCAGTCGGAAGGGAGAGCCCGCCCGACGACTTCAGCCTCGTCTTTCACGACGACCAGGGTTCCCAGTACACTTCCCGGGCGTTCCAGCGCTGCCTCGAGTCCCATGGAATCGCCCAATCCATGTCGCGGCCAGGCAACCCATGGGACAACGCGCTCGCGGAATCCTTCTTCAAGACGCTCAAGCGCGAGCTGGTGAACGGCAAGGGCTACAAGACGAGGGAGGAGGCGAAGCAGGACGTGTTCAAATACATCGAGCTCTACTACAACAGGCAGAGGATGCACTCATCGATCGGCTATAACGCCCCGTGCGACCTAGAGCGAGATGTTGCCTGAAGAAGCTTATTTTTCCGTCCAAGAAACCTTGACCAGTCCACTATACGGGAAAACCGGCGCCGGTCTCGCATGAGCTCTTCCGCCTCAGCATCGCCCATATCAGCTCGATTGCCGGGGCGACGCGCACCTGCCGGAATTCGGAAGTGTCGTAGCGCTTCCGCAGGGCGCCGCGGGCGTCGGGCGAGTACACGGCCGCCCCCTTGGGCAGCATACCTTTGGAAGCCAGCGAGTCGGCGAGCTCGAGCGGGCACACCAGCCAGTTCTCATCGCCCTCGAACGTCCTGCCGTGGCCGCTCGTGAAATCGTCCATACACGACTTGACCTCGACGAACGTGAAGGTGCCGGACTCGAGCTCGGCGGCGGTCGCGTGGTTCGACGATCGGTCGCGCGGACGATGCGGCCTGTAGGCCACGAAATCGATCCGGCGGGCGTCATCGACCCAGACCTCGCTCGCGACCAGGGCGTTCTCGCGGCACAGCCTCGCCCATACCTTCTCGGAAAGCTCGGCGGTCACCTCGCCGCGGTTTCGTTTCCCCTCCATGGGGCACACTCCCCTTCGATGTAAAAGGCCGCCCGACGGTCTGCGCGACGTGCGGGCGGCCCGCCCCGGTACTACTCCTCGGAACCCTCCGGCTTGCGGGGCCGGAAGGGCACCGGCTTGATGGTCGACAGGTCCATATGCCTGCGAGCCTAGAAGAATATAAGCCAGATCGTACCCAAGAGCAGGGAGACATATCCCACAGCGGTCACGAGGAAGTCTATGAAGGCGAGGGCCGCGGCAGTATCGACCCGGATGCCACAGGGGGCCAAGTTCGATGCGAACCCATGCAGGGGATACATGGCACAGATGAGGCATATCGATTCGAGACCTGCCGCCAACAGGGGATTCACCCCCGCCAGCTCCCTCGGATAGAACAAGCCCATCAGGACGGAATCCGCCACCAGCGCCGCCCAAATCAGGAACACGCCGACCTTAAATGCCTTGGTGTCCTCGACCAATGCCAGGGGCATCATGCAGCCTAAGAAATCGAGCAGCAAGGCCGAGGCGATCAGCGGGACGACCATCACTCCACCGAGTTCTCGGCGGAGCCGGCATCGATATCGGGGTTCGAGATCAGGCCGTTCAGCAGGGACGGCAGGTCGATTCCCGTGCTGTCCTTCAGGCCGGATGCGACCTGGTCGACAATCGATGTGGTCTCCTTTACGAGTTTTTGCGCGTTGCCCGATCCGTACATCTTGATGGAATCGACGGCAGTGAGGGGCTTCGCAACCTGCTCGGCTACCTTGGGCATGATGTCGATGTAGCGGTTGGCGAGCAGGTAGGGGTTATCCATGCCGTTGTACGCCTCGGCCTGGGCCTTGATTCCCGCCGCGACGCCCTCGCCGTGGGCCTTCTCGGCCGCACCCTCGGACTCGCCCTTCAAGCGCGTGGCCTCGGCCTCGGCCTTCGCGCGGGCCTGGATGCCCTCGGCGTCCTTCTGGGCGGAATACAGCTCGGCGTCGGATTGGTTCTGGCGCTCGATGCGGGCGGCCTCGGCCTGCTTCGTGCGCTTGTAGAGGTCGGCTTCGGCCTCCTGCTCTGCGGCGTAGCGGTCGGCCTCGGCCTGCTTCTTCACGGTCGCGTTCAGCTCGCGCTCCCTCACGTCCGCCTGGCGCTCGGCGAGCTCGACCTTCTTGGTCTCCGCGGCGATCTCGGCCTCCTGCTGGGCGATGTAGAGCTCGCGCTGCTTCTCGGCCGTCACGGTGGCCTTCACCATATCGGCCTCGGCCTTCGCCTTGTCGGCCTGCTTCTTGAGGTCGGCCTGCTTCAAGTCGAGCTGGTTCTGGCGGATGGCGACCTCCTCGGCCGCCTTGATCTGCGCCAGCTCGGCTTCCTTCTTGATCTCGGCCGCCTGGTCGGCGCCCATGGAGCGGATGATGCCCTGGGAGTCGGAGAAGTCCTGGACGTTGAAGGTGCGCAGCTCGAGGCCGAGGTTGGCGAGGTCGTCCTTGGAGCCGCCGAAGACCTTCGCGTTGAAGCTCTCACGGTCGCGCATGAGCTCCTTGAGGTCCATCTGGCCGATGACCTCGCGCATCTTGCCCAGCATGACCTCGGTGACCTGGCGGGTCATCTCCTCTTTGTCCAAATTCAGGTAGTTCTTGGACGCGGTCTCGATCAGCTCGGGGGTCTGGCCGATCTGGAAGTTCGCCACGGCGCAGGCGTGGATGAGGATTGCGTCCTGCGTCGGGATATCGTTCTCGGTGGTCAGCTGCACCTGCACGGCACCGAGCGAGAGGGTGTCCACGCGCTGGAGGAGCGGGATCACGAAGGTTCCCTTGCCGGAGACGGAGCGCATCTTGCCGGCGCCGGAGACGAGCATGAGCTTATCCGGCGGGCATTTGCGCCAGCAGCTCTCGAACACCAGCACGACGGCCATGATGCCGACGGCTGCGGGGAGCAGGTTGAAGATCAAAGATTCGAAAAGCATCATAGGGTTTCCTTCCCTTCAAGGGCGGCTCGGGCAGAGCCGCCCGGTTATAGATAACTTCGTCGGGGGCGGACCGGGTTCACGATCGGCACGACGCCGGTTCAGTCCAACCGTCGGGACTCAAAGACGGCGGCGATCATGTAGCTCCAGCAATTCGTATAAGAGGAGAGGCAAGGCCATCGCGAAGAGAGACGGCAGTAAGATGTAGTAAAACGCTGATCTTATAATGATGTCGTTGGCCGTCATCAGGGCCTCGAATGCTTTCAAGGCCTCGTCTGGTTCCGCATCGGAAACCGATTCGCCCTGACTGCTTTTCATATCGGCTTGTTCGGTCGCGTCGCCGACAGGCGCACTTCCGTTCAGGTCGACGTCGACGACGACATGGCCGCCGTCGTCGGAGATCACGGCGGCGGTCGCGTTCTCGGCGTAAGCCGCGGGCGCGATGCAGCCGAACGATGCTGCGGCTATGGCCATGGCGACGAGCGGCCCTGCCGCCCTTGCGGGTATCCTCATTTCAGTTCTACATTCCTTCCGAAATATTCCGGTGCGCGCCCTCCCTCGGCGCTGTCCGTTTCCCCTCAGGTGGTTATTCCCCGTATCCGGCGGCTTAAACGCCGGATACGGAAAACGGCCGGAAACAAGGCGCCCACCGGGGCTGGAGCCCGATGGGCGCGTGTGCGGCTATGTGCATGTGCGTAGATATGCCGACGTGCATGTGTTCCATTGTGCGAGTGTGCGTATGCGCAACTGCGTATGTGTGCGTGTATGCGTATGTGCGATTGCGGAACCTACAGGAGCGTATCGAAACCGGGCCTGCCCAGATCCTGGCGAATGCTGCCGGTCGTGAGCTCGACGTGCGGGCGGCCGTCGGCGCCGAAGACGAGGTTCGTGGCGCCTGCCCCGGGGACCACCGTATCCACCTGCCCCGTCGTGAGATCGTATCGCATGTTGCCGACCTGCTGCTCGATATGCGCCGTGCCGTCGGGTTTCAGAACGTTCCTGATCATGGCGTGCCACCTTTACGCATATATGCGGATGCGCGGTTGAGCGTTTGCGTGTGTATGCCAAAGCGCCTGCGGGCGCATCCGCACCCCCCCATGGTATCAGTGTCGGGGCGCGGAGCCCTTCGAGACCTCGCGGGCAGCGTCGGCGACCTTGCCGGGCGACGGCTTCTCGGCTGCCGAGGACGCGGCGGCCTTCCGGGCGACGGCGGCGATGGAGGCCGGGGTCCTCCCCGGCCTCACCCAGCCGTAGGCCTCGGCCATCTCCTCCATGTCGACGATATCCCGATTGAGATATACCGGCGAGATCTCGCCGGTATAGGCCTGCTCCAAGTCCTCGACGATCGCGTTCTCCGCGAGGAAGTTGTCGCTCGCCAGGCGCCAGTCGCCGTCGGTCTGCTGGAAGAGGACCGGGTCGGCCCCCTCATCGGTGTAGTAGACGAGCGTCGACGCTCCTTGCGCCTCGCCGGCCTCGACGGCATACGAGAACGTCTTCGCCTTCAGGTCGGCGATGCGGAAGGCGGCGTCGCCGACGCCCCAGCCCTCGGCGAGATCGGCGTCGACGGCATATGCATCAGCCTGCGACCCGCTATCCAAGCCGCCCATGATGCAGTAGCCGTCCACCATGCGGTATACGCCAAGGGTGCGCGTATCGGGACCGTTGCCCTGAGCCCGAACGGAATCCAGGGAGTCCTTCAGGCCGACCGCAGCCGGATAGGTCGAGCACAGGTAGACCAGGCCGTCCGCCGGGACGTCGCCGTGGACGCCGCGGTCGAAGACGCAATAGCCCTTTCGCCTCGCGCTGTCCAGTGCGGATTCCAGGGCGCCCAGGGCGGGGGCGGCCTCCTCGACCATGAGCACATCGGCAAGCGCCGAGACGAGTTCCCCGCGATAGGTGTTCTGCGGAACCTTGCCTCCGAGCGCCTTGCAATCGCTCAGGAACCGCTCCCTTCCGCGACCGTCGTCAAAGCTATCGAAAAGGTCCACGGGGATCGTCTCGATAGCCTCCTTCCACCCGTTCAACGTGAAGCCAACGGTTCGGCCCAGTTCGTTCAAAAAGCCGACCTCGACGGTCTCGTGAACCAAATGGCCGACCGAAACGATACCGCGGTCGAAGGCCTCGTTCAGCATGATCTCGAGCTCTCGCCTGTCCATCTTGAAACTCCATTCCGTTGCCGGGGCGCTTCAGGCCCGTGTGCGTACTCCCACAAGATGCTAACGCGGCCTAATAACGGGGCTGTTTGCGCGAGCCCGCGCTTTCCGAACGGGAAGCGCCGTCGGGCCGCACCGTCCGCAGGCGCCGCGCAAGCGCCCGGATCTCGAAGCACGCGTCGAAGCGGTGCGGCATCCCCTCGCCCGCCCAGAGCATCCCGGCGCGCCCGGTCGCGATCCGGTCGACGCGGGTGAAGTCCAGCCCCAGCATATCGCAGATGCCCCTCACCTCGTCATGGACCGGCGAGCAGGCGCACCGCATGGCGCCCTCGCCCGAGACCTCGCCGTCGAGCTCGAGCCCGTACAGCTCGTCGCCGTAGAGCGCGGCGATGTGCTCCTCGGCCTCACCGGCGGACATGTCCTCGATCTTCTCCACGGGAAACCCCAATCCCTCAGGGAGGGCGCGCGGCCGTGCGCCCTCGTATGTGTGTATCTGTGCGGGTATGCGCATGCGCAAACGCGCAGATGTGCGGACGCGCATGTGCATACCCATGCGGACATCAGCGAGGAAGCCCGCGGACGAGCGATGCGAAGTCCGCATCGACGCGCGACCGGTCCAGCTCCCAGAGGTCGGCGATGAAGTCGAGCAGGACCCTCACCGTCCCGGTGCGCTCGGCCCTCGGGAGGCGCGGCACCAGCAGGACGACGGAGTAGAGGGCCTGCTCATAGCTGCGCCCCTCCTGGGGGGCACGGCGGCTCATCGCCCGGCTCCCTCGACGCCGCAGGGCGCCATGCGGCGGTCCGGGCCGTCCATCTTGACGCGCTCGGTCATCTCGGCCAGGCGCGAGACGATAGCCAGGGCGTCCTCCTTGCGGCCGTACTCCGACAGCACCGCGGCGAGGCCCGCCTGGGTGTACTGGCTGGTGACGATCGTGGCGCGCTCGGCCTCGTAGCGGCCGTTGACGATCTGGAACAGCTTCGCGAGCACCCACTGGGTCGAGGAGTCCTTGCCCAGGTCGTCGATGATCAGGACCGGGACGTTCACGTACCTGCGGATTACGTCGGCCTCGCTGTCGCCGCCCTTGTCGAAGGTCGAGCGGAGCTCGGTCATGAGGTCCGCCGAGACGACGAATCTGACGCCGTGCTTGGGCCTGCCCTTCGGGACGGGACGGTACGCCCAGTTGCCGAAGCGGGGATCGAGGCGCGAGCCGGCGTAGTCGTAGGCGATACGGCACGCCAGCTCGGTCTTGCCCACGCCGCGCGGGCCGTAGATGTACAGCCCGCCGCCGCGCGCGAGTCGCGCGTCGTAGGCATGCTCCGGGGCGGCCTCGCCCTCGGCGATGCGGCGTGCGAAGCGCGGCGGGATGCCGGTCTTGCGGACCACCGCCTCATGGAACGCGGGGTCGGTCGCGGCGAGGGCGGCCACGTCCGCGATCTCGAGCGGAGGCAGGGCGCCGCCGACGGGAAGCGGCGCGGCTGTTGCAGCCGGGGCCTCGGGCACGGGCGCCGCTGGCACCGGAGTCCGAACGGGCGCCGCGGCGGGGGCCGGGTGCTCCGGCTCGAGGTAATGCGGCCCCATCTCGTGCCACGCGTCCGCCTCCGCCCTCCAATCGAGCACCGGCGTGCCGTCCGCGCGCCGCCAGGCGCGGGCATCGTGGTATGCGTAGAAGAAGTTGCCGTAGAAGGCGTTGGCGGAGCCGCGGTCGTCGTAGCCCTTCCCGCGGACGTAGGCCTCGACTTCCTCGAGCGCGGGCCTTTTCGGCCTCGCCTGCGCTTGCGTGTCGTTCATCTCGGTTCTCCCTCCGTCTGAGCTAATCGTCGTTGAAGTCGCTGAAGTCGCTGTCGGCGGCCACGCGCTCGGCGACGCTCATGGCCCTCTTCGCGCCAGACGGGCCGGACTTACGGGCGGAGCGCGGCGCGGGCTTGCGGCGCCAGGTGTTCACGACGTTCTTCCATCGGACGATCGGCACGCCGCCCGCGCGGACCCAGCCGGTGGCCTCGTAGTAGTCGAAGAACTCATCGGGGTCGATCACGCGGTAGGCGGGGTTGTCCGGGTCGGGGGCGTCGTAGCCCTTCTCGTGCACGTACTTTCGGACCTGCTCGCGGGTCGGCGCCTTCGACGGGGCGGCCTTCTCCTCGGCTGCGGCCACGGCGCCGGAATCGACGAGATCGGCCCTCAGGTCGTAGAACCTCAGGCCGTTTCCGGCGGCGAGGAACTTGGGCAGCGACATGATGTAGCGGCCGTCGGTGTGCGATGCCGCGTACTCGCGGCGGTATGTGTCGTAGGCGCGGCCGATGCGCGGGAGCGTCCAGCCGTCCGCCAGCGCGCGGGCATAAGCCTCGGCGACGTCGGCGAAGACCTCCGCCTTGCCGATGGACATGCGCATGAGGGCAAGCACCTCGGCGTTGGGGACCGGGACCTCCGTCTCGAGCCCAAGGCCGGCCTCCGATGCGACCTTCACGACCGTGACCGAGTCGCCCGCGGCCTTCGACACCGCCGGGTTTTCGACAGACGGCAGCGCGCCCGCGCGCCCTCTCCCGCTAACATCAATAACAACATCCTTGTTAGTGTCGCAAAAATTGGTACACGGTGAAATCGTTTCCCCAGTTGGGCCCGTGTACCAATTTTTGGTACACGGTGAATCTAGTTGCAAACTAACGTTAGTTTGGTCGCCCGTGTACCAATTTTTGGTACACGGTGAATCCTGCGGGTTGTTGATAACCTCGTTTTCGACCCCCTCCCCCGGCAAGTTTTCAACAGCGCCCGCCCCAGTCGATTTCGAGTTATCGACAGGCACGAAACGGCGCTCCTCGGGGATCTCGGCATTGACCACGTAGCGGTTCGAGAGATAGCGCCCGCGGCCCTGCGCGCGACCCTGGTGCACGCTGATGTAGCCGCACTCGACCAGGGTTCGGCGGTGGCGGTAGTAGGTGTTGCGCGACATCGCGAGGTGGGTGCAGATCGTGTCCACGGACGGGAACAGCGAATGGGTGCCCGCGCCGGCATGGGCGCAGAAGTAGGCGTAGACGCCCTTGGCCGACGACGACAGGCGGGTGTCCTCGGTCGCCTTGGCCGAGACGATGCCGAAGCCGCGCTCCATGAGGTCGCCGCCGAAGACGACGACCGCGCCGTCGCGGTCCAGGATCTCGAACGTCTCGTCGAGCTCGTCGCGGGTGCGGCCGGCGGGCTGTGCCGCCATGCCGCGCTCCTTTGCGCTACTCACGGCACTGCACCCCCTCCCGCACGACCTCGGCGGGGATCGGGACCATGCAGAGCTCCCCGTCCCGGTCCTCGCCGTAGGGCGTCACGATGTCGACGATGTAGCCGCCGCGCTCGAGCGCGGCCAGCGCCTCGTCGTAGTCGCGGCGCGGCAGGCCGGCCTCGGCCGCCGCGATGTCGCGCGCCGGGCACTCGATCGCCACCGACATGGGATCGCGCGCCACGATGCAGCAGAAGACCGACTTCTGCTCGAGCGTGAGGTCGCCGTCGTCGAAGATCGGGCGGATACGCCGCGCCCAGAACCTATCGCCGACCGTCATCCTCGCCGTGCCGGCCTGATTCCCGGCGGAATCTTTCCTTCCCATATGCCATCCCTCCATGGTCATCCATCGCGGGCCCGCGCCCGCATCCTGTGTCTGTATCTACCCAAATGTGCAGATGCGTAATCGCACAAATGCGCAAAAACGAAAATGTGCGGTTGCGTATATGCGCATATGCGTACATGCGTATGTATGCTGATGTGTGGGATGAAAAAGGCACAGGCCGTTTGGACCCGTGCCTGAATCAGCGCGCGTCGACCTTGAGGAAAGTCGATACCTTGATCTCGCTCTGCCCGCCGGCCTCGGCCCTCCTCGGACGGCCGTCGAGAAACGATGCCGCCCTCGCCTCGGCCAGCTCCCCCTCGAGCACCACGGCGACGCCGGGGGCGAGGGAGGCCGCCACGGCCATCGCCACCGGGCCGAACGCGACGCAGTGGAACCTATGCTCCACGCGGCGCGAGCCCGCCGCCTTCTCCTGGGACAGGCAGAAGCGCGCGTGCGCGGGCCCTCTGTCCGGCTCCGTGAACTCCACGGGCCCGAACACGAGCCCCGACACCACGATCCTGTTGACCGTTTCCAAACCCCGACTCCTTCCTTCCCAAGCCATCCGTCTCGGAGGGTAAGCCGCCGGCAGCGGCGGCCTGGGGCTCTTTATGCCCACTGAGGGGGAGTTTCAACACACGGGTTGCGCGATTTACGGCAAACGAAGGCGCTTTTCTCCATAAACGGTCCATATGGAGAGAAAAACACAACTCGATCGATAGCATTTCCGCGGTTCGCCCATGGGATTGGTCGGCATTGGGTCGGAATCGGAGCCACGGGGTCTCGAGGTTTCCACGCCCTAAAAATGAAAAAGCCCCCTGAACAGGGGGTTTGTAAATAGGAGGGAGCGATAATTGCAGCCATCGAACAGCACCGCACAGCCTGCGCATCTTCTGGTGTCTCGCGTATCCCAATGCAGATCTACAAGCGCT
>OLOG01000322.1_pt1 | contig 46945 bp, 32 predicted proteins | sample 1672351 | NCBI WGS metagenome assembly OLOG01 (sample SAMEA3136674, study PRJEB25190) | human gut metagenome | biome: human gut; feature: human-associated habitat; material: faeces | place: Austria | collected 2013 | reverse complement strand
GCCGGTACTTTATCGATGCCGTTCCCAAAGGGAAACAGTATGATTACAGCCAGCCTGGTGCTTATTTTATTACATTCTGTACGAAAAACAGAGAGTTGCTGTTATCCGGCATTATACAGCCGGACCCATATGCACCTGCTGTTACAAGACTGACGGAGATAGGCAGAATCGTTGAAGGGAAATTGAGAGAACTCCCGATTGGAATATCTTTGGATAAATGGGTCATCATGCCAAATCATGTTCACCTGTTAGTCACGATTGAACAGACATCGGAAGCGAAGATAGAGCTGAGCCAATTCGTTCGGATGGTAAAATCAAAATCCTCCCATGCGGCAGGAAGACCACTTTGGCAGTCATCATTTTATGAGCATGTTGTGCGTGGAGAGAAGGATTATCTGGAAATATGGGACTACATTGACCAGAATCCTGCCAAATGGATAGAAGATGAGTATTATAGTGAGGAAAGCAGTATGAAAACAGTAACTTTATACACCGACGGCGCCTGTTCCGGCAACCCGGGGCCGGGAGGCTGGGCGGCAATTTTGATGTTCGGCCAGTTCAAGAAGGAGCTGTCCGGCGGAGAGAGAGACACCACCAACAACCGCATGGAGCTGACGGGTGTGATCGAGGGTTTAAAGGCCCTGAAGGAGCCCTGCATCGTGGAGCTCTACTCCGACTCCAAGTACGTCATCGACGCGCTGGAAAAGGGCTGGGCCGTGGGCTGGCGGAAGCGGGGCTGGGTCAAGAGCGACAAAAAGCCCGCGCTGAACCCGGATCTTTGGGAGCAGCTGTTGGCCTTGGTCGATGTGCATCAGCTGACGTACCACTGGGTGAAGGGGCACGCGGAGAACGCGTATAACAACCGCTGCGATGAGCTGGCGGTGGGGGAGAGCCGAAAGTTTCGGTGACCGGTATCCACACAAAACAGCTGGTTTGTGCACTGTTTTCTCGCTTTTTGTTCCCGCATCGCTTGCTTTGGGGCGTTATCCCACCAAGTTTTCCACATCTTCCACGGAAATGTCCACATGCAGGGCCGCGCTGATCCCCAACCCCAATATCTTGGATAAGACCTCTACTTCGCTGTCGATGTTCCGCGGTGTGACGAACCAGGCAGAACCCTGCCCAAACTGTCGCGAGGGTTCTGATCCCTCTCGATCCGATCCGGCCTCTTCCAGCAGATCCAGACACAAGGTCCCCGCCTCCACCACCGTCGGCACCCCGACGGCCAGCACGGGCAGGCCGAGGTGTTCCTCGTCCAGGGCCATGCGGGCGTTGCCCACCCCGGAGCCGGGGACGATGCCGGTGTTGGAGACTTGGATCGTCCGGCACACCCGCTCCTGCCGCCGGGCGGCCAGGGCATCCACGGCGATGAGGCAGGCGGGGCGGATGGTTTGGAGCACGCCGGCGAGCAGTTCGCCGGTCTCTATCCCCGTGGTCCCGGTGACGCCGGGGGCCAAGGCCGCCACGGGGCGGAAGCCGGGAAATTCCTCCGGCAGGTTTTCCACAAGATGCCGGGTGATGAGGAGAAGATCCGTTGTCCTCGGGCCAATGGCATCGGGGGTCATTTGCCGGTTGCCCAGGCCCGCCACGAAAACAGGGCCGGTGTCCGGCAGACCGGGCAGCTGGCCCAACAGAGCCGCCACCGCGCGGGCGGCGCGAAGCAGCTCCTCCCGGCCCTGGGGCAGGGCGGGAAACTCCAAGGTGAGATACGTCCCCACGGGCTTGCCCAGGGCCTCGGCCCCGGTCTCGTCCAGGATGTCCACGCGGGTGAGGGGATAGCCGAAGAGCGTCTCTTCCCTGGCACGAACACCGGAAAGCTGCGTGGTTTTCCCGGCGGAGGACTCGAAAAGCTCCTTGGCCTCCAGGGCCAAGTCGCTGCGTCTGCCGTAGTGCATGGGCGGCTCCTTTCTGCCGGACCACAAGATATTGTGGCGGCGCATGACGGTTTTTACTAGGTTTAGCAATTTCCCACCCATTATGCAAAAAATTTAATTTTTTCCGAAAAAGACTTGCAAAATGGAAGAAGTTATGCTACAATACATTCTCGCACAGAACTTTTGTGACGAAATTTTACCCATCGGAGGAGGTGTTTGGTTTGCCGAATATCAAGTCTGCAAAGAAGCGTGTTCTGGTCAATCAGACAAAGGCCGCTAGAAACAAGGCCGCAAAGTCCGCACTGAAGACTCAGCTGAAGTATTTTGATGCTGCTATCATCGAAGGCAACCGCAGCGAGGCCGATAAGAGATACAAGGAAGCTGTCAAGGCTGTCGATCAGGCTGCCGCTCGTGGTCTGCTGCACAAGAACACCGCAGCCAACCGCAAGAGCAAGATGACTCTGCGCCTGAACAAGATCCCTCAGTAATTTCATTGCTAGGACGCAAACAAAACCGTTTGACTTGGGTCAAGCGGTTTTTTTGCGCCCTTTTTTGCATCGGCGGCCCCCATTTTTATCCCCAAATTTCGAGCAAACTGTGGAAAACTTTCCCCGTTCAAAAACCGGAGACAGAACGTTAAAAAAATTTCTACTTCGACTTCACGAAATCTTCATAAATACCCGCTATACTGGCCACAGTGAAAAAACACAGGGCCAACACCCCGGTGGCCCTTCCCCACGAGGGCAGATAGACAGGAGGCAAACACCATGGACTACTACGGCAACGACAACAACGGGTCTGGCGGATTCCAGAACGATCCCTTTTCTCCGGGCAACGACCCCTCTTTCTCCGGCGGCTGGGACAACGGCCCCAGCATGAACGGGGAGGATCCCAACCATCACGATAAAAACAAACGCAGCCGCAAGCCCATGTCGCCCAAGCAGAAGGGCGCGATCAAGATCGTGGCCCTTTGCTTGGTGTGTGCTTTGCTGGGCGGGCTGGCCCAGCCCATCTATTCCAGTCTCTCCGGCGGGAATGAGACAACGATCTACACCGGCGACCGGACGCCCACCCAGGTGGACACGGCCTCTGTGGATACCTCGAAAGAGCTGACCACGGCAGAGATCTACGCCAAGTATGTCAACTCCTGCGTCGGTATCACCGTCGATATTGTCAGCACCAACGTCTTCGGCCAGACCGTCACCGGCGCCGCCGCCGGTTCCGGCTTCGTGATCACCGAAGATGGCTACATCCTCACCAACTACCACGTCATCGACGGGGCCAACTCCATCAAGGTCACGTTTGACAACGGCAAGGAATACACCGCCACTTATGTGGGCGGCGAGGAGAAGAACGACATCGCCGTGATCAAGGTGGACGCCACCGGCCTGACCCCCGTGGTCATCGGCAAGTCCAGCGATATGCTCGTCGGCGAGCAGGTCACCACCATCGGCAACCCCCTGGGCGAGCTGACCTTCTCCGAGAGCACCGGCATCATCTCCGCCCTGGACCGCTCCATCACCATGAGCGACGGCCGCCAGATGAACATGATCCAGACCGACTGCGCCATCAACTCCGGCAACTCCGGCGGCCCGCTGTTCAACAGCCACGGTGAGGTCATCGGCATCGTCTCCGCCAAGTATTCCTCCGGCAGCAATTCTTCCTCCGCCTCCGTGGAGGGCCTGGGCTTCGCCATCCCCATGGACGACGTGGCCAGCATGGTCTCTGACCTGGTGAAGAACGGCTATGTGACCGGCAAGCCCATCATGGGCATCTCCGTGGCCGATGTGGACGAGAGCGTCACCTCCTACGGTGTGCCTCAGGGCGCCATCATCCGGGTGGTCACCCCCGACCTGTGCGGCGCCAAGGCCGGCTTGCAGGCCGGCGACATCGTCACCAAGATCGACAACACCGACGTCACCTCCGCCAGCGACCTGACCTCCGCCATTGGCAACTACAAGCCGGGCGACAAAGTCACCCTGACCATCTTCCGCAGCGGTGAGACAAAGACCGTGGAGGTCACTTTGGAAGAATCCACCCCCGAAAAAACCGAAAAACAGAACCAGGCTCAGCAAGAGTATCAGCAGGAATACCAGCAGAGCCAGCAGCAGCAACAGCAGTCGCAACAGCAGCAGCAAGGCAGCAGCGGCTGGCCCTTCGGGAGCTTTGGTTACTGAGCCCATACATCGAACAAACATAGCGTTTCCTCTTTTTTGCAAGGGCGGCACGGAGCACGTGCCGCCCTTGCCATTTTCCTGGGAGACGGGGAGAGGCCGAAAATCCACAGGGATGTGGAAAAAGTGCCGGTTCTTCCCGCCGGTTTCCGGCAAAATCCGGCGGCTAAACCCTTGACACCCTTGGGTTTTTCGCTATAATTGAACTATTGTGGGTGGCTAGGCTGCCCCTTGAGCAAATTTTTAGAGTGAAAATAATCGCTGACAGGATACCAGCGAAGGAGGAGTTAAGAGATGCTTTCCAATTCTGAAAAGACCATGGAAAAAGTTGTGGCCCTGTGCAAGGGCCGGGGATTCGTCTTCCCCGGCAGTGAGATCTACGGCGGCCTGGCCAACACCTGGGACTATGGCCCCTTGGGTGTGGAGCTGAAAAACAACGTAAAAAAGGCATGGTGGAAGAAGTTCGTCCAGGAGAACCGCTACAACGTGGGTCTGGACGCCGCCATCCTGATGAACCCCCAGGTGTGGGTGGCTTCCGGTCACGTGGGAGGCTTCTCTGACCCCCTGATGGACTGCAAGGAGTGCAAGGAGCGCTTCCGCGCCGACAAGATCATCGAGGAGTGGTGCCAGGAAAACAACTTTGACCTGGGCAAGTCCGTGGATGCGCTGAGCCAGAGCGAGATGAAGGATTTCATCGAGACGCACAACATCGCCTGCCCCTCCTGCGGCGGCCACAACTGGACCGACATCCGTCAGTTTAACCTGATGTTCAAGACCTTCCAGGGCGTCACCGAGGACGCAAAGAACACCGTGTACCTGCGTCCTGAGACGGCCCAGGGCATTTTCGTCAACTTCCAGAACGTCCAGCGTACCACCCGGAAGAAGCTGCCCTTCGGCGTGTGCCAGGTGGGCAAGTCCTTCCGCAACGAGATCACCCCCGGTAACTTCACCTTCCGCACCCGTGAGTTCGAGCAGATGGAGCTGGAGTTCTTCTGCAAGCCCGGCACCGAGCTGGAGTGGTTCAAGTACTGGAAGGACTTCTGCCACAAGTGGCTGCTGAACCTGGGCATGAAGGACGAGAACCTGCGCCTGCGCGACCACGACCCCGAAGAGCTGTCTCACTATTCCAACGCCACCACCGACTTCGAGTTCGCCTTCCCCTTCGGCTGGGGCGAGCTGTGGGGCGTGGCTTCCCGGACCAACTACGACCTGAACGCCCACCAGACCACCTCCGGCAAGGACCAGACCTACTTCGACCAGGAGTCCGGCGAGCACTACATCCCCTTCGTCATCGAGCCTTCCCTGGGTGCCGACCGCGTGACCCTGGCCTTCCTGGTGGACGCTTACGACGAGGAGGTCGTGGGCCAGGACAAGAACGGCAAGGACGACGTCCGCGTGGTCCTGCGCCTGCACCCCGCCCTGGCACCCTTCAAGTGCGCCGTGCTGCCCCTGTCCAAGAAGCTGGCCGGCCCCGCTCAGGAGCTGCTGGATGACCTGTCCAAGGACTTCATGTGCGACTATGACGACGCCGGCTCCATCGGCAAGCGCTATCGCCGCCAGGACGAGATCGGCACCCCCTACTGCATCACCGTGGACTTCGACACCGTGGGCGACGCCGACAAGGAAGGCGACCACTGCGTTACCGTCCGTGACCGAGACACCATGGAGCAGGTCCGTCTGCCCATCTCCGAGCTGAAGGACTACCTCCGGGAGAAGATGGCGTTTTAAGCCTCATTTCAGGATTCCCTAGTACGATAAATTGACTGCCCAGGGGGTGGGGGACTGCGTAAGTTTCGCGGCCTCCCACCCCTGGTGGTTTGTTCTTTCCAAGCGGTTATCTTCCGGCGTTTTTTTTCGGACCGCCGGAGGATAAGCGTTTAGAAACCGAAAGGAGACGACCGATGTCATCTGCCGAAAAACAACAACGAAAAGCCGCGCGGAAGCTGCCGGGGAAGGACCAGGGCCTGACCTTCTGGCAGTGCTTCGCCAAGGATCGGCTGTATACCAAAGATATGCCGGGCATCCGCCCCTATCTCTACATCATCCCCTTTTTCCTGGCCTATTTCGTGCTGGACTTCTCCCTGCGCTACACCTACCGGTCCGCAGGCATCGTGGGGGTGGAGTATGGACCTGCGTGGCTCTTTACCCTGGGCTGGGCGCTGGTCTTTGCGGGGCTGGTGTTCTGCCTGCCCAAGGTGCCCCGCTGGTTCGTGCGGTGCGTGCCGCTGGTGACCTTCGTCACCATCGCCGTGACCCACAGCGGCTTTATGAGCATGTTCCGCCGCTTTTTCTCCTTCTCCGTGCTGACCTACGGAGGGACGGGGAGCTTCATGCAGGCCTCGTACATCCACATCGCGCTGAAGGTGGTGGCGGGGGCCACGGTCACCGTTCTGCTGATGATGACCTCCGGCCGTCTGCTGAAGGTCATTCCGCCCAAGCCTGTGAAGCTGTCTGTGATCCTGGGCCTGGTGGCGGCGGTGCTGGGGGCGGGGGTCATCGCCTTTACCAACTACCATTTCTTCCCCGTGGTGGACACGGTGGTCTGGGACAACGCCGAGGAAAACACGGAGAGCGCCGCCTACCATGAATTCAGCGACACCACCAACTCCCTGAAGCTCTGCGGCCTGTACCAGTACACCATGCGGGATCTCGTCCGCCAGATCTTCCCCGCCAACACCATGAGCGACGACGAGCGGCAGCAGGTGGAGGAATATATCGCCGCCTACGAGGACGCCAAACAGCCCAACGACTACACGGGTCTGCTCCAGGGCAAAAACGTCATCATGGTCCAGCTGGAGGCCCTGGACACCTGGATGCTCCAGCCGGAGTACATGCCCAACCTCTCGCAGCTCAAGTCCGAGAGCATTGCCTTCACCAACCACTACACCCCGGCCTATATCACCGCCGGGACCTTCAACACCGAGTTCATGGCCAACACCAGCCTCCTGCCCGCCACCGGCGGCATCCCCACCTCGGTGTACACCGACGACAACTACCCCTTCTCCCTGGCCAATCTGTTCCACAAGGCCGGCTACACCGCCCGCTCCTTCCACAACAGCGAGGGGAACGTCTACGACCGGGAGAACATCCACCTCAACCTGGGCTATGAGAAATACTACGGCGGCAGTACCCTGAATATGGACGAGCACGAGCTGGACCGCCAGCTCATCAACGGCTTCGATGCCATGACGGAGGGAAGCCCCTTCTTCTCCTTCGTCATCACCTACTCGGCCCACGGGCCTTACGGCGAGGACAACGTCATCTACCAGGAGAACAAAGACGCCGCCCAGGCCGCCGCCAAACGCACCGACGGCAACTACGTCTACGCCGTGGCCGGGGCCATGGAGACCGACCGCTTCATCGGGGAGCTGATGGACAAGCTCCGGGAGAGCGGCCACGACAAGGACACCGTCCTGGTCTTCTATGCCGACCACTACAACTACTACATGATGGACGACGCCCTGAACATGGAGCTCAAGGGCGTGGACAACATGAATATGCTCCAGCACACGGACTTCTTCATCTGGGCCGACGGCATCGAGCCGACCCAGATCGACAAGGTGACGGCCACCCCCGACGTGCTGCCCACCGTGGCCAACCTCCTGGGTCTGGACACCACCGGGGCCTTCCTGGTGGGGCACGACGGCCTGGGGGACCAGGGCGGCTATGTGTTCTTTGCCGACGGCAGCTGGTTTGACGGCGAGCGCTACTGGTCCAGCACCAGCGGCGAGACCGGCAATGCCGAGCGTACCGCCGAGATCAACCGCCTGACCACCCTGAGCAACCGCATCCTGGCAGGCAACTATTACAGCAATTTGGAGAGCGAGACCCATGACACCAACGAAAACTGACGTGCGTCCGGCGCGGAGCCCTGCGTCGGCCAAGAAAACAATGCAGCTGCCCCGGTCCCCCTGGCTGACCCTGCTGCTGCTGCTGGCCGTGGGCGTGATGATCAGCGGCTTTTCCCTGGCCTTTTCCGGGAGTGAAGGCATCGGCTGGGGGGGAAGCCCCGTCCTGTTCTTCTGGAACACCCTGCCCATCCTGCTCCTGCTGGGGCTGGTGTGGCTGGCCAGCGGCCTTTCCTGGCTGGCGGTGCTGGTGACGGGGACGCTGATCTTCCTGCTCACCGGGGCCAATTACTTCAAGGTCATGTTCCGGGATGACCCCATGGTCTGGTCCGACCTCTTCCGCATCCGGGAGGGGTTCCAGATGTCCGGGCAGTACGACGTGAAGCTCACGCCCCTCATGGGGGTGTGGATCGCGGCGATGATCGCCGCCGCCGTCCTGCTGTTTTTCCTGGGAAAAGGCAAGCCCCGCGCCACGATGCGGATGCTGGCCCTGACCGCCGTGGGCATGTTCAGCTTGGTCTGCTTCAACTACATTTACCCCAACGACCAGCGCTACACCCAGCTGGCCGGGGACTACGCCAAGGACGAGGGGGAGGCCTACGCCGCCACCGGCATCGTCTACCCCTTCTTCCACAGCGCGGGGGACTACATGAATTCCCAGGGAAATTACGACGAGCGGGCGGCGCGGGAAGAGCTGAACCAGTACACCGACGCCACCATTCCCGAGGACAAGAAAGTCAACCTCATCACCATCCAGCTGGAGGCCTTTGCCGACCTGTCTGTCTTTGACATCGACGGCCTGTCACCGGACGTGTACAAGGACTTCCACGACATCCAGGCCGCCAGCTATTCTGGGAATCTCATCACGGACATCTTCGCCGGAGGCACCACGGAGACGGAATGGGCCTTTATTACCGGCGGCAACCGGCACGGGGACTTTAAGACCAAGACGGACTCCACCGCCTGGTACCTCAAGAGCCAGGGCTACACCGCCAACGGCGCCCACCCCTGCCGGGACTGGTTCTACGACCGGAAAAACGTGAATCCCAACCTAGGCCTGGACGACTACCTCTTCACGGATAACTACTACTACCAGTTCGTGGAGAAGGACGCAGACGTGGCCTATGACGATGTGTTCTTCCCGGACCTGCAAAACCGGCTGACGGAATACTTCCAGACCAACGACGCCCCCCTCTTCTCCTTCAACGTGACCTACCAGGGCCACGGCCCCTACAACACGGAGAAGACCTATTGGGGCAGCGAGTATTGCACGGGAAATTATGAACCGAAGACCCTCAACGCCCTGAACAACTACTTCCACCTGGTCCAGGACACCTCCCACTACGTCAAGGAGTTCATGTCCTATCTCGACAGCCTGGACGAGCCGGTGGTGCTGGTCCTCTACGGGGACCATAAGCCCTGGATGGGCAACCACGGCGTCATCTACGAGGGCATGGGCATCAGCCTGGACACCACCACGGAGCAGGGCTTCCGAAACTATTACTCCACCTGGTACACCATCTGGGGCAACCAGGCGGCCAAGACCCAGCTGGGCCAGAGCTTCCAGGGCCAGGGCCCGGATCTCTCCCCCTGCTTCCTCATGAATCAGGTCTTTGAGATGATCGGCTGGGAAGGCTCTGCCTACATGCAGGCCCAGCGGGAGACGGCGCACATGCTCCCCGTCCTGCACACCACCGGCTGGGTGGAGGAGAACGGCGTCCTCACCGACAGCCCCTCCCCCGCAGCCAAGGCGCGTATGGAAGATTTTCAGAATCTATCCCAGTATGATCGCACAAAATATGAGTAAAAGTGAGAAAACCTCCCTTATCTCTTGAGATAAGGGAGGTTTTATGCTATTCTAAAATATGTATAGCTATTGACTTTTTTCTCTGCCGCCTGCACAGGGCGGCAACGCGAGATAGAAATTATCAAACCGAGGTTCCAAACCATGAAGTATCAGCAGTGGAAGATAGCCCAGCGATCCCAGCAAGTGTGCCGGGAGATGGAGCGCCAGGGGGTGCCTCTCCTGGTGGCCGCCACCCTCTGCGCCCGCGGGCTGACCGACTTAGATGAGGCCAAGGCTCTGCTGTCCAGCGCAGAGGATCAGCTCTGCGACCCCTACTTGATGAAAGACATGGATCTGGCGACCGCCCGCATCGGGCGGGCGCTGCGCAACAAGGAGTCTATCGCCGTCTACGGCGACTACGACGTGGACGGCATCACCGCCACCTGTCTGCTCACCCATTATCTCCGGTCACAGGGGGGCAACGTGCGCTATTACATCCCCGACCGGCTCACCGAGGGCTACGGCGTGAACAACCAGGCCGTGGAGGAGCTGGCGCTGCAAGGCGTGACCCTCATCATCACCGTGGACTGCGGCATCACCGCCCTGGCCGAGACGGCTTACGCCGCCAGCCTGGGCGTGGACATGATCGTCACCGACCACCACGAATGCAAAGAAAAGCTCCCGGACGCCATCGCCGTGGTGGACCCCCACCGGAAAGACTGCCCCTATCCCTTCAAGGATCTGGCCGGCGTGGGCGTGGCCCTGAAGCTGGTCATGGCCCTGGGCAGCGTCTCCGGCGGCGAGAAGCGGGCCAACGCCCTGTTTCACGAGTACGCCGATCTGGCCGCCGTGGGCACCATCGCGGACGTGATGAAGCTTTTGGGAGAGAACCGGACCATCGTCCGGGTGGGCCTGAAGCACCTGAAAAAGACCCGCCGCCGCGGGCTGTACGCCCTCATGGTGGAGGCCGGGACCCTGAGCCGGGCCATCAACTCCACCACCGTGGGGTACTGTCTCTCCCCCCGCATCAACGCCGCCGGACGCATGGGCCGGGCGGCCATGGCCGCCGACCTCATCCTGACGGACGACACCGAGCGGGCCGAGTATCTGGCCCACGAGCTGTGTGAGCTCAACCGCCAGCGGCAGGGGGTGGAACTGGATATTTTCAACAACTGCCTCTCCCGCCTGGCCGGGGGCGGGACCTACGACTGTCTGGTCCTGGCCGACCACACCTGGCACCAGGGCGTGGTGGGCATCGTGGCCTCCCGGCTGGCCGAGCAGTTTGCCTGCCCCGTGTTTATGATCTGCCTCCAGGAGGACGGCAAGGGCAAGGGCTCCTGCCGGTCCTACGGCGGCTTTAACCTCTTTGCGGCCCTGGAGCAGTGCGCGGACCTATTGGAGGGCTACGGCGGCCATGCGCTGGCCGCGGGCTTTACCATCCTGGAGGACAACATCCCCCTCTTCCGCCACCGGATGCAGGACCTCATCCGGGAGGACACCGGGGGCGAGGCCAACGTCTCCACCTTGAAGATCGACGGGGAGATCGAAAACACCGCCCTCCTCACCGTGGAGGAGGTCGAGGCCCTGTCCATGCTGGAGCCCTACGGCGCGGGCAACCCCAAGCCCATCTTTTCTCTCAGCGGTGTCACCGTCACCTGCATGACCGACGTGGGCGGCGGGCGGCATCTCAAGATGCGGGCCAGCCGGGACGGGCGGACCGTGGACATGATCTTTTTCTCCGTCACCCGTGCCAAGTCCGGCCTGGCGGTGGGGGACAAGGCGGACGTGGCCTTTTACCCCCAGATCAACGAATACCGCGGCTCCCGGACGGTGCAGCTGCACCTGGTAGATCTGCGGCCGGCCTACACGGCCAAACAGCAGAATGAACAGGCTCTGTATCGGAAATACTCCCGTGGGGAGCCCATCACCCCCTGCGAGGCGCGGGCCATGATCCCGGACCGGGAGGAACTGGCCGCCGTGTGGCGGTACCTGGCCAACCGGGAGGGGGAGGTCATCGACCACCCCATTCGTCTGGCCCGGAAGGTCGCCCAAGAGGGGGACCTGTGGGAATCCACCCTGCGGACGATGATCTGCCTGGAGGTGATGGAGAGCTTCGAGCTGCTCCACATGGAGCCGGAGCCGGGGGGGATGCTCCGCATCTGCCTGCAAAAGCGGCGGGGCCAGGGGAAGGTCTCCCTGCTCCAGTCGCCCATCATCAAGCACTTGCAGGACATCGCCTGGGGCAAAGAGAGAAGCTCATAACAGCAGGAAAGGGGAGGACGCTATGGAGAGTGTGAACGGGAATCAAGTCTCTATGGAGGACAAACTAGCCGCTCGGTTTGCCGAGCTGGAAGAAAAAATCAAGAACATGCCCCAGGAGGAGCAGGACCGGGTGCGGGACGCCTACACCTACGCCAAGGAGCACCACGACGGCCAGCTCCGCAAGGACGGCTCCCCTTATATCACCCATCCCCTGGAGGTGGCGCATCTGGTGGCGGACCTGGGGCTGGACGCCGACTCCATCATCGCCGCCCTGCTCCACGACACCATCGAGGACACCGATGCCACCCATGAGGAGGTCGCCAAGCGCTTTGGCGTCACCGTGGCGAACCTGGTGGAGGGCGTGACCAAGTTAAACAAGGTCAAGTATACCTCCACGGAAGAGAAGCAGATGGAAAATCTGCGGAAAATGCTCATGGCCATGGCCCAGGACGTCCGGGTCATTCTGATCAAGATCTGCGACCGGGTGCACAACATCCGGACGCTGGAATACCAGTCCGAGAAGAAGCAGCGGGAGAAGGCCCTGGAGACGCTGGAGATCTACGCCCCCATCGCCCACCGCCTGGGTATGCAGCGGATGAAATGGGAGATGGAGGACGAGTCCCTCCGCTTTCTGGACCCCGTGGCCTACAAAGAAATTTCGGACGAGCTGGCGGCCCAGGCCAAGGCCCACGCCGCCTTTATGGAGCGGATCCAGAACGAGATCCAGGACCGCCTGAAAAAAGAGGGCATTAAGGGCACGGTCTATGGGCGGGTGAAGCACGTCTACTCCATCTACCGGAAGATGTATGCCCAGAACAAAAAGCTCAGTGAGATCTTTGATCTCTATGCCTTTCGGGTCATCGTGGATGACATCCCCACCTGTTACAGCGTGCTGGGCTGCATCCACGACATGTACAAGGCGGTCTTGGGCCGCTTCAAGGACTACATCGGCACGCCCAAGCCCAACATGTACCAGTCCCTCCACACCACCGTCATCGGCAGCGAGGGCATCCCCTTTGAGGTCCAGATCCGTACCTGGGAGATGCACCACATGGCCGAGTACGGCGTGGCGGCCCACTGGAAGTATAAGCAGGGCCTGAGCAACAAGCAGCTGGGCACCGAGGAGACCTTTGCCTGGGTGCGCCGTCTGCTGGAAAACCAGCAGGACACCGAGGCGGAGGAATACATCCGCTCGCTGAAGGTCGATCTCTTCGCCGACGAGGTCTTTGTCTTTACCCCCGGCGGCGATGTCATCAATCTGCCTGCCGGGGCGACCCCCATCGACTTTGCCTATGCCATCCACTCCGCCGTGGGCAACTCCATGACGGGGGCGAAGGTCAACGGGCGCATCGTCGGCTTTGACTACCGCCTGCGCTCCGGCGAGATCGTGGAGGTCATCACCTCCAAAAACGCCAAAGGCCCCAGCCGCGACTGGATGAAGCTGGCCAAGAGCAACCAGGCCCGCACGAAAATTCGCCAGTGGTTCAAGCGGGAGAAGCGGGAGGAAAACGTGGCCCACGGCCGCACCATGTTCGAGGGAGAGATCAAGCGCCTGGGCCTGACCATCGCCATGCTCACCACCGAGTCGATGCTGCCGCACATTCTGGAAAAAGTCCGCTTCAACTCCCTGGAGGAGATGTACGCCGCCATCGGCTACGGCGGTGCCTCCGCCCAGAAGTGCGCCAACCGCGCCAGGGAGGAGCTCATCCACCAGGACCGCCAGGAGGCCGAGCGCCTGGCCGCCGAGAAGGCCGAGCAGGAGGCCCGCCAGCAGGCGGAGGTCACCGCCGCCCTGGACTCCGGCGTGGCCAAGTCCGGCAATAAGAAGCACTCCGTCTCCGGCGTGATCGTGGCGGGCATGACGGAATGTATGGTCAAGTTCGCCAAGTGCTGCACCCCCGTCCCCGGAGACCCCATCGTGGGCTTCATCACCAGGGGCTACGGTGTGTCGGTCCACCGGGCGGACTGTCCCAACGCCATCAGCGGCCAGACCCGACCAGGGGAAAAAGACCGCTGGATCAAGGTCAGCTGGGACCCCGACAGCCTCAACACCTATAAGACCTCCCTGGACATCATCGCGAAGGACCGGCCCGGCCTGGCCATGGACGTGACCACGGTGATGGCCACGGCAAAGATGAATATTTTGGCCATGACGGTCAACGTCCTGCCGGACGGGTACACCAAATTTAATCTGGTGGTGGAAGTCCGGGGGCAGGGCGAGGTCACGACCATTATGAATAAGCTCAACCAAGTGAAGAATGTGTATCAGGTGTCGCGGGTGAGCGGATAAAGAAATTCGCGGCCACCATCAAATCAAAAACGGGAACACCAGAGGAGCCGTTTGGCTCCTCTCTTTCCCAGAAAAATAAAGGAAGCGTATCAGCTATGGAACACAACTTCCAGCCCCTGCTCTTCGGCGGGGATATTAACGTTTACAGCGTAGCACGGGCCTTCCATGAGGCTTATGGAATCAAGTCTGTCTGCTATGGCAAGTTTGCCTCCGGCCCGGCCTATGGGTCCACCATCATCGACTACCGGGTCTGCCCCCAGAACGAGGACGCCGCCACCTTCCGCGAGAACGTGGCAAAGGCTGCCCAGGAGTTTGCGGACAAGACCGTGCTGGTCATCGGCTGCGGCGACAGCTACGTGAAGCTGGCCGCCGAGAACAAGCAATATTTCCCGGAAAACTGCATCGCCGCCACGGTCAGCGGGGAGCTCATCAACACCCTCATCAACAAGGAGAAGTTCTATGCCCTCTGCGATGAGTACGGCATCGACCACCCCGGCACCTTCATCTACCGCAAGGAGATGGGGCATGATTTCGAGCTGAATTTCCAGCCGCCCTACATCTGCAAGCCCGCCAACGGCGTGGCCTACTGGGAGCATCCCTTCGAGGGCAACGAGAAGGTCTTTACCTGCCCCGACCGGAAGAACCTGGAGGAGGTGCTGGATAAGGTCTATGCCTCCGGCTATCCCGACACGATGATCATCCAGGACTTTATCCCCGGCGACGACAGCTACATGCGCGTGCTGACCAACTACTCCGACCGCAACGGCAAAGTAAAGCTCATGTGCATGGGCCATGTGCTGCTGGAGGAACACACCCCCCACGGCATCGGCAACCACGCCGTCATCCTCAACGAGCCGTGCGGCCCCATCGCCGAGAAGATCAAGGCGTTTTTGGAGGACATCGGCTATGTCGGCTTCTCCAACTTCGACATCAAGTATGACCAGCGGGACGGCAAGTACAAGGTCTTTGAGATCAACTGCCGCCAGGGGCGCAGCAACTACTATGTCACCGGTGCGGGCTACAACATCGCCAAGCTCCTGGTGGAGGACCGGGTGGAGGGGAAAGAGCTGCCCTTCGTCCTGGCCGACAACCCCAGCCTGTGGCGGGTCGTGCCCCGAAAAGTTGCCTTTGCGTATATCGTCTCCGACTACCACCAGGAGATGAAGCAGCTCATGCAGCAGGGGAGGGAAGTCCGCCCCCTGTTCTACGACAAAGACAAGCCCCTGATGCGGACGCTCCGCATGGAGAAGAATCTGCTGGGCCACTTCAAGAAGTTCAAGCAGTATTACGAGCGAAAGGCATAAGCCCTTTCCCGAAAAGGAGGACCCACAATGGAAGGTATCCTCGGCGTGCTGGGCGGCATGGGCCCCCAGGCCACCAATACGTTTTATCAGCGCATCATCGACCGCACCCAGGCCGACACGGACCAGGAGCACCTGCGGGTGCTCATCTGGAGCGACGCGAAGATCCCCGACCGCACTGCCGGGATCTTAGGCACCCCAGAGCAGGCAGAGGCGGTGTTTGCCCATCTGCTGGCCGACGCGAAGCTGCTGGAGGGGGCGGGATGTACGGTCCTGGCCATCCCCTGCAATACGTCTCACTACTTTGCCGACCGGCTCCAGGCCCAGCTGCACGTCCCCATCATCCACATGATCCGGGAGACGGTCAAGACGATCCAAGCCATGGGCAAGCAGACCGTGGGCATCCTGGCCACGGACGGTACGGTGCAGACGGGCATCTACCAAAACGAACTGACCGCCGCCGGGCTGACCCCCGTGACCCTGCCGGAGGAGCTGCAAAAGACGGTCATGTCCATCATCTACGATGAGATCAAGAAAGGGGAGACCGGCTCCCGCGAGAAATTCGGGGAGATCGACGCCTACCTGCGTTCCGTCGGGTGCGACTGCGCCATTCTGGGCTGCACGGAGCTGTCGGTCTACCGCACCCTCCACAGCCTGCCCCCCTTCTATATCGACGCCATGGAGATCTTGGCCGAGCAGGCCATCCTCCGCTGCGGCAAACAACTGCGGAACGTATAAGAAAGAGCCTTCCCCGAGGGGGAAGGTGGCTGCGAAGCAGACGGATGAGGGCTACCTGACGCTACTGAGCCGTCGTGTACTAAGGTAGACGGTAAAGAGGGAATCCCTTTTCGTGCTGCCATGGTACACGGTGCCTTCTCTCTGCAACGCAGTCCTCATCCGACCCGGCTTCGCCGGCCCACCTTTCCCCCAGGGGAAGGCGTTACGAAAGGACGATCAAAAACTATGGATCTTACCCTCTACCCCCTGGGGGAGTACATTCAGCTGCTCCAGCGGAAAAACCTTCAGCTAGATTTCTCCGGCGCACCCCTCACCAGAGAGGTGGCGCTGGTCAGCTGCGACTCCCGCGATGTGATCCCCGGCACCCTGTTCATCTGCAAGGGCGCCCATTTTAAGCCTGAATTTTTACAGTCCGCCAAGGAAAAGGGCGCCTTCGTCTACCTGTCCGAGAAGAAGTACGACCAGGTAGACCTGCCCTGCATCCAGGTCAGCGACGTGCGTCTGGCCATGGCCTACCTGGCGGATTTCTATTACAACCACCCCTCCGCCAAGCTGGGCGTGGTGGGCGTGACCGGCACGAAGGGCAAATCGACCACCACCTACTACCTCAAGTATATTTTTGACGAGTACCTGGCCGCCAAGAATCAGGCCCCCAGCGGCGTCATCGGCGGCATCGAGACGTATGACGGCGTGGAGAAGTTCGAGTCCCACCTGACCACCCCCGAACCCCTGGAGCTGGAGCGGCACTTTGCCAACGCCGTGTCTTCCGGCATCCGCTACCTGAGCATGGAGGTCTCCAGCCAGGCGCTGAAATACGACCGGGTGAAGAACGTGGAGTTTGCCGCCGCCGTGTTCCTGAACATCGGCATGGACCATATCTCGCCCATCGAGCACCCGGACTTTGAGGACTACTTTGCCTCCAAGCTCCGCATCTTCGCCCAGGCGGCTGCCGCCTGCGTGAACCTGGACTGCGACCACGCCGACCGGGTGCTGGAAGCGGCCCGGAAGAGCTGCCCCCGCATCATCACCTTCTCCCAGACGGACCCCTCTGCCACCATCTTTGGCTCCCAGGTCCGAAAGGCCGGGGGAGACATTCTGTTCCGCGTGAAGACCCCCCGGTACAGCCGGGAGTTCCGGCTGACCATGCCGGGCCTGTTCAACGTCCAGAACGCCCTGGCGGCCCTGGCCGTGTGCGAGGCCGTGGGCGTGCCGGAGCAGTATGCCTTTGCCGGCCTGATGAAGGCCCGCGTGCCGGGCCGGATGGAGGTCTATGCCAACGCAGACGAAAAGGTCAGCGTGATCGTGGACTACGCCCACAACCGTCTGTCCTTCGAGACGCTCTTCCGCTCGGTGCGGGAGGAGTACCCCGGCCGCCGGATCGTCACCGTGTTCGGCTGCCCCGGCTACAAGGCCTATGACCGGCGGAAGGACCTGGGCGAAATTTCCGGGCAGTATTCCGACCTGGTCATCCTGACCGAGGAGGACCCCGGCGAGGAGCCGGTGGAGAACATTTGCCGGGACATCGCCCAGTATGTGGCCCAGGGGACCAGCGACTACTCCATCGTCCCCGACCGCGGCGAAGCCATCAAGCAGGCCGTGATGAGCTGCGACGAGCCCACGGTCATCCTGCTCACCGGCAAGGGGGCGGAGACCCGCCAGAAGCGCGGCATCGAGTATATTGACTGCCCCTCTGACGTAGACTATGCCAAGCAGTATCTGCACGACTACGACGTGCAGCACGGCATGGACGGCATGAGCAAGGTCCGCGCCCTGCTGGACGTGCTGCCCAAGCTCCGCCAGTACGAGGGCCGGACCATTGTCATCAAGTACGGCGGCTCCGCCCTGGACGCGGCCTCCACCGATACGATTTTGGAAGACGCCGCTGCGCTGCAATCCGTGGGCGTGCGGGTGGTCTTAGTCCACGGCGGCGGGAAAGAGATCTCCTCCCTGCTGGAGCGGATGAACGTACCCACCGTGTTTGAGAACGGCTACCGCGTGACCGACGACACCGTATTGGAGACGGCAGAAATGGCCCTCTCCGCCCGCGTGAACAAGTCCATCGTCTCCGCCCTGGACCGCATCGGCGCAAAGGCCTGCGGCGTGTCCGGCCGGGACGGGGGCCTCATCACCGCCCGGCAGAAGGACAAGGCACTGGGTCTGGTGGGGACCATCACGAAGGTGGACCCCCGGCTCCTGCGGACCCTGCTGGACAGCGGCTTCCTGCCCGTTGTTTCGCCCGTGAGCCGCAGCGAGGACGGCGGTGCCCTGAACTGCAACGCCGACGACGCGGCCCGCGCCGTGGCCGAGGCTATGGGCGCGGATAAGCTCATCTTCCTGACCGACACCGACGGCATCCTGGTGGACAGCCACAACCAGTCCACCCGCATCGCCCGCATGGACGTGGCCAGGGCCAAGGAGCTGATGGACAGCGGCCTCATCGCCGGCGGCATGATCCCCAAGACCATGAACTGCATCCACGCCGTGGAGCACGGGGTGGGGTCCGTGACCGTTCTGGACGGCCGGATGGAGCACGCCGTGCTGCTGGAAGCCATCGCGGAGAAATCCCTGGGCACCACCATGGAGAAGAAAAAGTAACGTGACCAAAGAAGGAGACCTGTCAATGGTTCAGATCGAGACTCTCCCCAACGGCGTCCGCCTGGTGACGGAAGCCATGGATACCGTGCGCTCCGCCGCCCTGGGCATCTGGGTGGGGGGCGGCTCACGGGAGGAGACGCCGGAGGAATCCGGCGCGGCCCACTTCATCGAGCACATGCTCTTTAAGGGCACCCAGCGCCGCACGGCCCAGGACATCGCCAGGGAGACCGACGCCATCGGCGGGCAGATGAACGCCTTTACCACCAAGGAGTGTACCTGCTTCTACGGCCGGGTCCTGGACGACCACCTGCCCCAGGCGCTGGACATCCTCTTTGATATGGTCTACTGCTCGTCCTTCGCCCAGGAGGCGGTGGAGACCGAGCGGGGGGTCATTTTAGAAGAGATCGACATGTATGAGGACACCCCGGACGACCTCTGCGCCGAAAAGCTCTTCGGGGCCGTCTTTGCCGGCAGCCCGCTGGCCCGGCCCATTTTGGGCCGGGAGGAGACCCTGGCTCCCATGACGGGGGCGTTTCTCAAAGCCTATCACGACGCCCACTACCGGGGGGACAACACCGTTGTGGCCCTCACGGGCAGCTTTTCCCAGGAAGTCCTGGAGGACATTCGGCGTCGTTTTTCCGCCCTGCCTGCGGGGAGGGCACCCGCCCCGGTCCCGGCGGCGTATACCCCGGCCTTTGTCGCCACCCCCAAGCCCATCGAGCAGAATCACCTGACCCTGGCTTTTCCGGGGCTGGACTACAACTCCCCCAAGCGCTTTGCCTTGCAGCTCTTGTCTGCGATCTTGGGCGGCGGCGTGTCCTCCCGGCTGTTTCAGCAGGTGCGGGAGCAGCAGGGGCTTTGCTACTCCATCTACTCCTACGGCGCAGGCCACGCGGAGACGGGGGTCTTCTGTATCTACACGGCCCTCAACAAGGAGACCGAGGCCAAGGCCCTGGCCACCATCCGCCGCGTCATCGACGACTTCCGGGCAAACGGCCCCACCACCGAGGAGCTGGAGCGGGCCAGAGAGCAGTCGAAGGCCAACGTCATCATGGGACTGGAATCCACCCAGTCCCGTATGAGCCACGCAGGGCGGTCGCTGCTCTTTTCCGGGGAAATTTTGACCCCGGAGCAGATCCTCGACGCCTACGACCGTGTCACACGGGAGGACGTGGTGGCCCTGGCGCAGGAGATCTTTGCCTGGGAGAGAGCTTCCCTGTCTGCTGTGGGCCAAGTGCGGACGGCGGAGGAGTACCGGCAGTTGGTGCTGGGATAAGTGAACCGTTTTCAAATTCAAACAAAAACCCCCTGCCGGTTGGCAGGGGGTTTTGACGTAAATTAGGATCATCGCTGTTGTTTTTTCAGCATCCGAATGTCCTGGCCGAAGAAGACCAGGGTCTGATACATCCCCTCCAGGCGGGAGGCCACCTGGGCGGAATAGCGCTGGCGGATGGCGTCCAGGCTCAGGTTGGAGGAGATGACGGTGTGTTTATTTTCGACCAGGCGCGTGTTGATGACCTCATACAGCGCCGCCTGGGTGAAGGAAGAGGTGAACTCGCTGCCCAGGTCGTCTAAGATGAGCAGGTCGCAGGTAAGATACCGGCGGGTGTCGGCCCCAGCCTGGCGGGCGTCTTCGCCGAAGCGGATGAACTTGCGGGCCTCGAAGCGGGCAAAGACGTTGGAGGCGGTGTCATAGACCACAGAATAGCCCTTTTCCGAGACCACGCGGGCGATGCAGGCGGAGAGAAAGGTCTTGCCCAGGCCCGGTGCGCCGCAGAGGAAGAGATTTTTGTGGGGGTAGGTGTCAAAAAACTCCGCGTAGCTGCGGCAGCAGCTCAGGACCATCTCCATGCTCTCGCGGGGCGAACGGCGAAACTCCGGCCAGACCTGGCGGTCGTAGTAATCCAACCGGAAGGTGTTGAAGGACTGGTCCCCCAGGTCCAGCAGGGAGGACAGCTCTGCGATCTGCTCCTGCTGGCAGAGCGACTTCAGGCAGGAGCACATTTTGGGTCCCTTCCAGCCCCGGTCGTTGCAGAGGGGGCAGAAGGGGGTCTCGTCCAGGGCGTCGGGGGGATAGCCGGCCTCGTGGAGCAGGGCGGCCTCCTCGTCCTGGAGGGCTAGATTTTCCCGGCGGAGCTTGGCCAGGGTCTCCTCCCGGCCCAGTCCCTGGCGCAGGGAGGCGGCTAGGATCTTCGGGGCGGTCGTCCGCAGCTGGCGGTCGATCTCCTCGGTGCGGGGCAGGGCCTGGTAGATGGCCCGGCGCTGGCGGTCCTGGCGGTCCCGGTGGGCCTGCTGGGCCTGTTTTAAGCGGGCCTCGGCCCGGCTCAGGATGGATTCACTGTATGCCATGGATCACGGCTCCTTTCCTGGGGTTCCTGGGGGTTGGGCGGCGCGGGCCAGCTCCTGGAACATGCGGTCCACGTCGGAGGAGGCCACGGGGCTGGCGCCGCTGGGGGCGGGGGACGGCCCGGCGCTGGGGCGGGCCTGGGGCTTCTGATAGACCGGCCGGCGGCCCCGTTCCGTGGCCTCCACGGCGGCGGGGGTGGTCAGCCCCTCCTTGTGCCAGCGGTTCAAGATGCTGTTCATATAGCTCCACTTAAATTCCTGGAGGTTGAAGAGGGTGCGGTCGCGGGCCAGGAGCAGCAGCTCGTCGGAAAAGCCCAGACGGATCCAGCTCTCCAGATAGTCCCGCTCCTGGGGCACGGGGGTGCGGCTCTCGCCAAAGAGGAGCTGAAGGATCTCGGTCCCCCGGCTGTCCAGGCGGCTCATGCGCTGGAGGTGGGCGTCGGCGGCGTCCAGGGTGGTGATGCCGGCCTTTTCCCACTTGACCGCCTCCCGGCGGATCAGGGGCAGGGTGGTGGTGCGGCCGGGGCCGCCCTTTTTGGCCTTTTCGTTGCACCAGCCCGCCAGGGTCAGGATGACCTCCGGGGGCAGGCCCAGGAAGTCATAGATCATATACAAAATTTTCAGGTCGGAGGGGGAGAGGATCTTTCCCAGCAGATGCTCCATGGCCGGGACCAGAGGCTTGAATTTTTCGTTGTTCATGGCCTGGGCGATGTCCTCGCTGGTGTACTCCGGGGGCCGCTCGTCGGCCAGCTTCACGGGCCGCTGGGGGGCCACCGGCGTGTCCGAGCGGAGCAGGCCAAGCTGGATGAGAACGCTGCGGGCGGCCTCCACCCGCTCCGCGCCCCAGGGGAGCGCCCCGCTGGTCTGGCCCGCGGCCAGACAGAGATAGAGCAGGGCGGCGTCGCCGTTGCCGGATTTGGACAGCTTTTCCACCGCCTTGCGGTGCAGGCCGATGATATTGCCGGGCAGAAGCAAGTCTTTTGCCATGGGCAGGGCCTCCTTTCATGGGAAGAAATGATCTGCCTTATTGTACCGAAAAATCGCGGGTTCGTAAAGAGGGCAGGAAAAGAGTCTATGCCCTTTTGGGGATAGGGGAGAAGAGAATTCGATGAAAATTGACAAGCTCTCTGATTTTATGCTAAAAGCGGTAAATAAGAAGTGGTGTACCGATGTTACAGAAATGAAATATGGTGCCAGGGGCGAGAAAGCCTATCTCAGCGCTATTCTGGACTTGAAGAGCAGAGATATTGTTTCCTTTGCAATTGGCAGGCACAACAACAACCAGCTCGTATTTGAAACCTTCAATTGGCAATCCAGAAGTACCCAGATGCACACCCATTGTTTCATAGTGACCGGGGCTTCCAGTACACGAGCAAGCAGTTCAAGGACATGCTGGAAAAACAGGGAATGCGGCAAAGCATGTCTCGTGTTGGCAGATGCATTGACAATGGTCCGATGGAGGGCTTCTGGGGCATCCTGAAGTGTGAGATGTATTATCTAAACCATTTTGAAACCTATGAGGAACTTGTTCATGCTGTAGGCCATTTATCCATTACTACAACCACCAGCGACGTCAACACCGGCTAAATTGCCTTGCACCAATGGATTACCGCAGCTTGCTGGAAGCTGCATAAAAGAAAACCAGGACCTCATTTCTGAAATCCTGGAAAAACTTTTTGTTTTTTCATCTGTCTACTTGACAGGGAGCGGTTCATCACTTCTTTTTGTCATCGTTATGATGCTGCTGTTTGGGGACAGGATAGCTTACACTCAGTATACCAAAGTTCGACAGGTTCTGCAAGCAGAAAGCGCTTTCTCGGACAGCAGGCGAAATACTGGACCTTATCGGCAGAATATGCTATCCTGTTCGTAATAAGACAGGGAAAGAGAGGGATTTTTATGGTACGATACCTGCATTCGATCCTCCTGGCCGGACTTCTGGCTGGGGTGCTGGCCCTGGGTCTGGGTGTTGGCGCTGCGGCCACGGCCCCGATGGAGCCGTTTGTCCCACCGAAAGCCCCCACAGAGCCAAGTGATCCAGAGACAAACGGCGAGATGTACGGCTGGGGTACAGGCGGTGCCAGCCTCGTCTACGACCGCTCTGTCTGGTATGTCCGCGAGAAGAAGACCAGGGGCATCAACAGCGGGGAGTGGCAGAGCGAGACCTATAATGAACACGGTGACATCGTCGGTCGGGCGTACTCCTCTGGTAAGAAGCTTCATTTCCGCCATTGCTACACGCCTGACGGGGCGCTTCTTTCGGATGCGAGCCAGTCCTGTGTCTATGATGAGCAGGGGCGGCTGATCGACTACACGAACCTCGTGGATGATATTTGGATGGGCGGACCGATCCGCTATCACTTCACCTATCGCTACGGCACCGATGCCGAGGGCCGGACCTATGGTGAAAAAGTCGATGCAGACACCGGTCTGCCCCTGCTTCGCACCACCTTCGATGCCCAAGATCGTCCGATTCAGATCGTCGATCTGGACAAAAACGGGAACGCGACCGACGACGGCGTGCAGTATACCTACGACGCAGCGGGCCGTCTGACGAAGCGCGAGATCTGGGGCCGCAATACCTGCACCTGGAGCTACGACGATGCAGGGCATCTGATCGCCTATACCGATACTCCCTCCTGGGGGGAACCCGTGCGTGTGCGCTATGACTACGACGACAGGGGCTGCTTCCTCGGGGCCTATTATGGCGACAGCACGACACCGCGCACGACCTTCCACTACGACGCGCAGGGACGGCTCATCTCCTGGGAACGGGACGAATATTCTTGCCGGTATACTTATAATGAAAAGGGACAGCTCCTGCGTGCGACTTCCGAGGATGGACGCTGGCAGGAATTCTCCTATGACGCCGAGGGCAGGACAGCCTCCATCCGGTCGGACTCCGCCGAGACCACCTATCGCTACGCCCGGTACGGCAGCTTTCTGGATGTGGATGAGAGCGACTGGTATGCCCCGTATATCCAGAGCATGGCCGACAAAGGTCTGTTAAAGGGGATGGAGGACGGGACCTTTTCCCCCAACGCGAACATGACCGTCGCCGAGGCGATCACCCTGGCCGTCCGCATGGCCGCAGACGAGGGGCAGAGCTTCCGACAGGGGCAGCCGTGGTATCAGGTCTATATTGATTGGGCAAAGACGCACGATCTGCCGTGGGAGTACGCCGACTACAACGCGAAGATCACCCGGACTGAGTTTGCCCAGCTCTTCGCGGCGGTGTATCGCAGCAGTGAGACAATGCAGAAAACGGTGCAGCCGATCAACACCGTGCCGGACGGCTCCATCCCCGATGTGGCGATGGACGATGCGAACGCGGCGGACATCTACCTGCTCTACCGTCTGGGCGTCCTGGCGGGCAGCGATGAGGCGCACCACTTTGCGCCAGACAGCCAGATCCTCCGTAGCGAGGTGGCAGCAATCGCCTGCCGTCTGCTCAACGAGGGCCGCCAGAGCTTCTCTATCACATGACAAGCTGTTTATAACACTTATATAATTATTTCCAATCGAGATCACGCACGCGAAGCCGGGAGCTTTTCCGGCGGTATCCCCGCCAGCAGCAGCACCCCGGCCCAGGCCAGCACCAGCTCTGGGGCCACCCCCGCAAAGCCCCGCAGGGGCACCTCCTGCGGCTCCAGGCTCCGGCCGGCCAGGGTGACGACCTCCCGCTGGAGCGCCAGGCACAGCCCGTGCCGCCCTCCAAAAGCCCAATGCGGTGCATCGCCATTCCCCCTTTTCTCCCCATAGTGTGAAAAAAAGTCGCAGAAATTATGCATTGGGCATTGTCGTTGTTTCCCGATGAGCGATTCGAGCAAAATTGACAAGCTCTCCTATCCTATGCTAAAATAAGTCTGCCCTGTTTCCAGGGCAGGAAAGAGCGCTGTGATCATACGGCAGGCGGTTCGGCCACTCCCTCCGAAAGGAGGTGACGCCTATGCCGATTATTTTGACGTTGCATGTCTTCGGACTTACCGTGACGATCAGAATAAAAAAGCAAAACCGCCACTCGGCCAAGTGACGGTTTTGTTGACATAAGTGATATGTCCAATAACACCATTTCGGGCTGAACCGCTTGTCGCAGCGCCCTTTCTTTATATTTATGGTAACAGGGAAATCTTTTTTTGTCAAGTTCTCTGCCACGGGAAAATACACCGGGCGGGGAACTTTTTTGCTGTCATAGCATATCTAGGATGATCGAGAGCAGGTCTTGGATCTGCTTGCGGTTTTCTGGTTTTAGATCTGTGATACGGCGTGCAATGGCCAGGGCCTCTTGCTCCTGCGCGTCCAGACCGAATAAGATTCGGTCTGCGCTGACGCCAAGCAGGAGACACAGGCGCTGCAATGTTTCCAGGGAGATCCCGGAAACCCCGCGCTCGATCGCGCTGAGGTGGTTCGGCGTGATGTCCAGTAATTCCGAGAGGGTATCCTGCGTGTACCCTGCCTCTTCCCGAATGAGTTGGATATGATTTCCGACCGCAATGTTGATCTCCTTTTTCTCTCGCATAGCCTCACCGCCCTTGTGTTTAGTCTAACCAATGACGGTGCCATTATAAACATTGCAGTATCGTTGATTTTTCTAACGACAGTGCATTGACTATTTGGGGGAGACGGTGGTAAAATGGCGTTGTTTTGTGGCCCCTGGCGGTGACGTTCTAGAACTGTGTATACCATTTTCTCATGTGACCAGAGAGGAGAGCTTATGAAAAAAAGAATTATCACAAGTATTTTAACAGTCATCATGCTCATGACCATGCTTCCGACCGCTGCTTTTGCGGCAGACGGAGAGAGCACGGAGACAGGTGACTCGACCACCCCGGAAGCTGCCATTTATCTCGACCAGCAGCATGGCGCAGATGATAATGACGGACTGAGCAAAACGACTGCTGTAAAGACGATTGAAAAGGCAAACGAGCTTGCAAACGAAAAGAATATCAAGGATATTTGTCTTTCGAGTTTTTATAAGGTCACAGGGACGGAAACTTGGGACCTTGGCGGAAAGACACTGCACCGCTATAATCTCGGCGGCTATATGATCGAACTCGCCAATGCGTCTGCCTCGCTGACACTGAGTAACATTGTGATTGATGGCGCAGAGTGCAGTGTAGATGCAGCACACGCTGCGGAGACCGACTCGATCATCAAGGCGGCGAACGGTGGCACCATCGTACTGAACAGCGGTGCTATTTTGCAGAACAATAAAGCGGCTCAGTTCGGTTCCGGTATTTTAGCGAATAATGGCGTCAACATAACAATGGAGGACGGCGCGATCATTCGTAACAATACAAACCGCAACTACGAATTGGGCGGCGGCATTCTGATTGGCAACGGCAGTACCTTCACCATGAACGGCGGCGAGATCAGCGGCAATACGGCGAATGGCGGAGGCGGTGTCGCGATCATTGGCTCAACGATGGTTATGAACAATGGTACGATCTCCAACAACAGCACCTACCAGACATCTGGTCAGGGCAGTTACGGTGCCGGTGTTTATGTTGCGGATTACGCCAACTCAAGCGGCGGCGATACATTGTTTACAGCTACACCGGCCTCTTTTGAAATGAATGGCGGCAAAATCACCGGAAATAAGGCACTTGACTACGGCGGCGGTATTGTCACCTTCCCACAGCGAAGTCAGAAAATTACAATCAATATTAACAACGGCGAAATTTCCGGCAATAAGGTTACACGGGGAAGCGGCGGCGCAGTCGCAGCATTCTTCGGCGTAACTGAGCTGAATATCAAGGGCGGCACGCTAACGGGAAATAGCGCGTATCAATTCGGCGGCGGTGTCTTTCTGTATCAAGCAACGAATGTAACGATTTCCGGCGGTACGATTTCCGAAAACAAAGCCCTTCGGGGTGGCGGCGGTGTATGCTTGCGCGAAGGCTCTGCTGTTAAGCAGACCGGCGGCTCTATTGAAAATAATGTTGCAAAAGTAGGCGGCGGCATTTACAGCGGCACCTATACCATGACAGGCGGTGTCATCAAGGATAATAACAATTCTCTGACCGAGGCAGCACGGCTTTCGACCTTAGGTGACGGTGTTTTTGTAGGAACTGCCTTCAATCTTGGGAATGATGCTGAGATCAGCACGAATAACGATGTCTATCTGACAGCGGGCGACTCTATTTCCAAGGAAGGCCGTTATATCAATGTAATCTCCCCATACACGGGCGCAAGCACCGCAAAACCGATTCAGATCCACAGCGAGGATCACACGGTAGAGAATACCGAAATCGGTACGCAGCTTGTTCGTTATACGACGGACGCAGGCGGTGAAACTGCGGCAGCGACGGCCGATGCGGACGGTATTTTCGTCCCGAGCTGGAAAATGCCGGAGGGTCTGGCCATTGGACAGAGCAAGGCGGCAGGAAAGACCGACTGGATGACCTACGTACCGGCTGTTAAAATCCAGTATCAGTGGGTCAGCACGGATAACCCCAACGATGTAACACCCCCTGCGAATGATTATATCCGTACCGGCAGAGCATATACGGCGAAAGCACAGCAGAATTCCCACCAGGGATATACCTTTGATGGCTGGTACACGGATACCACATGTACAGTGCCGTATGTGAACGGTACGGTTCTGAATACGGATACGGTTCTTTACGGTCGCTGGAAGGCGGAGCACGGCAATCTGTCCGTTGCCAAGACCGTAGCCGGAAACAACGGAGATACCTCCAAGGCGTTCAACTTTACCGTGACGCTCGGCGATACCGGCATCAACGGCACATTTGGTGAAATGACTTTTGCCGATGGAGTCGCAACCTTCGTTCTGAAGCACGGTGAGAGCAAGACTGCTGTCGGCCTGCCTGCAGGAATCACTTATACCGTAACCGAGGCGGAGGCAGATAAGGACGGCTACACCACAACGTCTGTCAACGCCAGCGGCAGTATCATCAAGGATGACACCGCAGCGGTAACCTTTACTAACACCCGAAACAGCTCCTCCTCCCATCATTCGACCCGCTATACGCTGCACTATGAGTCGAACGGCGGCACAGCTTACCAAGATGAGCGCTATTCCTCCGGCACGAAGGTCACGCTGGACAAGGCCCCCATCCGCGAGAGCTATACGTTTACCGGCTGGTACACCGATGAGAAGCTGACCGACAAGATCACCAGCGTTACCATGACCAGCGACAAGACCGTTTATGCCGGCTGGGTGGCGACCGGTGTTCCGGATATGCTCAACGGCGACGACCACGATGCCTATGTGATCGGTTACCCGGACGGAAACGTTCACCCGCAGGGGAACATCAGCCGCGCAGAAACGGCGACGATCTTCTTCCGATTGCTCAAAGCGGACACCCGCGACGGCAACCTGACGGCAGAGAATGTTTTTGCCGACGTGGCCAACGGCAAGTGGTTCAACAAGGCAGTCTCCACCATGGCAAAGCTGGGCATCGTGAAGGGCCGCAGTGCGGAGACCTTTGCTCCCGATGCGCCCATCACCCGCGCGGAGTTTGCCGCGATCTGCGCTCGCTTTAACACCAAGCCGACCAACACCAGCAACAGCTTCTCCGATATTTCCGGCCACTGGGCGGAAGCAGAGATCGAGAGAGCCGTGGCCTTCGGCTGGATCGCAGGCTATCCCGACGGCACCTTCCGCCCCGACACCTATATCACCCGCGCGGAGGCGATGACGATGATCAACCGTGTGCTCTGCCGTATGCCGCAGGATGAGAAGGATCTGCTGCGTACGATGGTGGTCTGGCCAGACAACAAGCCCACGGATTGGTACTATCTCGCCGTGCAAGAGGCGACCAACAGCCATGAGTTTGAGCGCAAGGGCGCGGTCAACGAAAAGTGGACGAAGCTGACCAGCGCACCGGACTGGACGCGGTATCAGTAACAGCAAGAACGAATTTTTCTGCATTTCCCCGCCCGATGGATTTTTCCGGGGCGGGGAAAAGTTTCTCTTTTCATTGCTTCGGCGGTGTGTTATAATTTAACCTGTACTAGCATGGGCACTTGCCCAGCGTTCTTTTACTTATGAAATATTATCAAAGGAGCGATTTACCAATGGAACTGGAAACCGTACTGTATCGCGTTGAGGGCCCCGTTGCCGTCATCAGCCTGAACCGCACCAAGGCTATGAACTCTCTGAACAAGCAGATCTTCGCCGATCTGACCACCGCCTTTAACGCCGCAAAGGACGACGCTGCTGTCCGCTGCGTCGTGATGAACGGCGAGGGCCGCGCTTTCTGCGCTGGTGGCGACATCGCTGAGATGAAGACCATCAACACTGAGCCTGCCTTCTTCGACTTCATGACCGTTGCCGGCGAGTTCACCACCCTGCTCAACACCTTCCCCAAGCCCGTCATCGCTGCTGCTCACGGCGCCATCGCCGGTGCCGGCACCTCTCTGGTCATGGGCGCTGACATCGCACTGGTGGCTGACAACGCCATGTTCATCGTGGCCTTCGGCCAGGTGGGCCTGATCCCCGACTGCGCCTGCCACTATCTGCTGCCCCGCGTCGTTGGCCCCAACCGCGCCAAGGAGCTGATGCTGACCCAGCGTGCCGTCAAGGCCGACGAGATGCTGACCCTGGGCATCGCCAACAAGGTCGTTCCCGCTGACCAGCTGATGGAAGAGGCCATGAAGCTGGCCAACAAGATCGCCAAGGGCCCCCTGAACTGCTACACCATGTCCAAGGCTCTGATGAACAAGGCCCACGAGACCACCTTCGAGGAGCTGCTGAAGGAAGAGACCGCTATGCAGGCCGCTGCCCGCATGAACCCCAACGCTGAGGAAGGTCTGTCCGCTTTCCTGGAGAAGAGAAAGGCCAGCTTCCAGTAATTTCTGGTGCAACTTTTTTGAATTCATGCAGTATTCATAAAAAATTGCATAAATTCTCGAAAGTAAGACAGCGCAGAGGGTTTCTGCGCTGTCTTTTTTCGATTTTTTAGGAAAAGGCCTTGCAAGGGGACTGCATACTGTGTATAATGTGTTCTGTTCTCGATCTTGTAAACGCAGAACAAAAATGAAAAGAGGTTACTGTATCATGAAAAAACTGCTTTCTGTCCTGATGGCCGCCGCGATGCTGGTCGGCGTGCTGTCCCTGGCAGGCTGCGGCGGCAACGGCGGCGAGACCACCACGGATCCCGCTGCCGACGCTGACAACAGCGCTGCCACCACCGAGACCGCTGGGGACCTGACCACCGTCACCGCCGGTAAGCTCACCATGTCCACCAACGCCCAGTTCCCCCCCTATGAAATGGTCGCAGACGACGGCAGCTTCGAGGGCATCGACATCGAAGTGGCTGACGCCATCGCCAAGAAGCTGGGCCTGGAGCTGCAGGTCGATGATATGGACTTCGACGCCGCCCTGCTGGCCGCCCAGAACGGCAAGAGCGACATGGTCATGGCTGGCGTGACCGTGAACGAAGAGCGCCAGGCCGTCATGGACTTCTCCGACAGCTACGCCAAGGGCGTGCAGGTCGTCATCGTGCCTGAGGACTCCGACATTCAGTCCATCGACGACATGGACGGCAAGATGATCGGCACCCAGCGCGGCACCACCGGCTACATCTATTGCTCCGACACCCCTGAAAACGGCGGCTTCGGCGAAGAGCACGTCACTGCCTATGACGACGGCGCCACCGCTGTCAAGGCCCTGCTCAACGGCCAGGTGGACTGCGTTGTCATCGACAACGCCCCCGCCCAGGAGTATGTGAAGGCCAACCCCGGTCTGAAGATTCTGGACACCGAGTTTGCCAACGAGGACTACGCCATCGGCGTGGCCAAGGGCAACACCGCTCTGCTGGACGCCATCAACGGCGCTCTGAAGGAGCTCATCGACGACGGCACCGTCCAGAGCATCATTGACAAGTACATTCCCGCAGAGGCTGCCAACTGATCCCGCGTCAGTTTCGCCGAAACGGAACCCCACGCAAAGCGGGCGGTCTTTGTTGGCCGCCTGCTTTGACTTTTCAAAAGAGAGAGGAGAATGTCCGTGAACTGGGCACAGCTCTATGCCGACCTGTCTGCGCAGCTCCAAGCCCATGTGGATCTGCCCTTCTACCAGGACTTTTTCGTCAATTTTTACCGGGCCTTCATTGATGGGGCACGCTGGAAGCTCTATCTGTCCGGCCTGCGCATGACCATTGAGGTCACGGTCCTGGCCCTCATCATGGGCATTATTCTGGGTGTGATCGTCGCCGTCATCCGCACGGCCCACGACCAGCAGCGGCCCGGCCGCCACAACCCGATCCTGTTCCTGCTCAACACCATCGGGACCATCTACACCACCGTCATCCGCGGCACGCCGATGATCGTCCAGATGCTTATCATGGGCAGCATCATCTTCGCCAGCAGCCGGAACTTCACCGTCATCGGCACCATCGCCCTGGGCATCAACTCCGGCGCTTACGTCGCTGAGATCATCCGGGGCGGCCTCATGTCCCTGGACCCCGGCCAGGCGGAGGCAGGGCGCTCTTTGGGTCTGAACTACTTCCAGACCATGCGCTTCATCGTCATTCCCCAGGCGTTTAAGGCCATTCTGCCGGCCCTGGGCAATGAGTTCATCACCCTCTTCAAAGACACCGCCCTCATCACCGTCATCGGCGGCAAGGAGCTGCTGTACGCGGCCAAGGCCGTGGGCGCGAAGACTTACAGCGTGACCTACCCCTACCTGGGCGCGGCGGCGATGTACCTGGTCCTGGTCATCATCCTGACCTGGCTCCAGGGTAAACTGGAAAGGAGGCTGCGGCAAAGTGATCGACGTTAAAAACCTCTCCAAGTCCTTCGGGGACCACCTGGTCCTGGACGATATTTCGGCCCACATCAGCCCCGGTGAGAAAGTGGTGGTCATCGGGCCGTCCGGCTCCGGCAAGTCCACCTTCCTGCGCTGCCTGAACCTGCTGGAGACGCCCACCAAGGGCACCATCACCTTCGAGGGCACGGACATCACCGACCCCAAGACGGACATCAATCTCGTCCGCCGTCAAATGGGCATGGTCTTCCAGCACTTCAACCTCTTCCCCAACATGACCGTGAAGAAAAACATCACCCTGGCCCCCGTCCAGACGGGCCGGATGAAGCAGGAGGAGGCCGACAAGCTGGCCATGGAGCTGCTGGAGCGCGTGAACCTGGTGGAGAAGGCCGACGCCTACCCCAACCAGCTCTCCGGCGGCCAGAAGCAGCGCATCGCCATCGTCCGCGCCCTGGCCATGAAGCCCAAGCTCATGCTCTTCGACGAGCCGACCTCCGCCCTGGACCCGGAGATGGTCGGCGAGGTCCTGGACGTCATGAAGCAGCTGGCACAGGAAGGCATGACCATGGTCGTCGTGACCCACGAGATGGGCTTTGCCCGCGAGGTGGGTGACCGCGTCCTCTTCATGGCCGACGGTAAAATTCTGGAGCAGAATACGCCAGAGCAGATCTTCACCAACCCCCAAGAGGAGCGGACGAAGGTGTTCCTCTCCAAGGTGCTGTAAAAATCATACGCTAATAAAGAAATTTCCGCTGTGCAGTCAATACACAGCGGAAATTTTTATAGAATGCTTTAAGAGAAGAATGTGTCGTAGGGAATGATGAGCACGGTACTTCCTTTGCTCTGTCCATAAAGACTATTATCATCGGTGGGCTGAATGAGAATACTTTCATCGTTTCCGGAAAATACCTCAAATTGATAGGTCGCATCGTAGCTTTCGGATTCCTCATAAACATCACTGATAGAAAGGTTCATGGTAAGGATGTGGTCATCGGAAAGCTGATAGGTTCCTGTACCAACAAAATCAAATTCTGTTTCCAGAAAACCAAATGCAACGGAACAGGAACCATCTGTCTCAAACGACATGTCCATTACTAATCTGGATACTTGACCATTGTCTTCTGAGGCGCACCAAAAACCAATCCACTCATTTTTCTGCAGCATCGACCTCTGTTCTGCAGCTGTTTTCATTTGCCCGCCTAATGTAATGGGACAGGCAATTGTAGTGCCATCTCTGCCTAAAGTATAGGAATCAAAACACAAGACCAATTGTCTATTCTGGATACAATAGCTTTCTGGCTGTAACAGCTCTTCACTAGTATCAAGGGAGAGGTTATTTTGATAAATATAGTAAGATAATGTATTTTTGACACAGTCTAAGACCGTTGTGCTGGACAACGGAAAAGCATCTTCCATATTGAGTGGTTTTCCGCTCTCCAAGTCGAACGTTAAGCCGCGATAACTGATGTTGCTTGTGCCACCCATATACCATTTTTCACAATATAGAACACTTAACACATTATCTTCGGTGTTGGTTACTTCGGCTTCTACCGTAAAAAAGAACGGGGCATCCGGTGTGGGTTGAAAACCCTCGGAAAGATATTGCTCCACCTCGTTGTTCTTGCTCAAGAATTCTTCATAATCTGCCTGGAACGCTGCATTGATAGCGGCGGCAACCTCACTCTCTCCTTTCACAACGACCAGGTCATAGTAATGCTCACAGATCACCTGGCCACTGCTATCCTTTTTGGAAGAGTCCTGCCGTTGAACATTGATATCCGAAGCGGTTATGGGCTTTTCCGGTTCTGGCTCAGGTTCGCTGACGATTTCTGTTGAGGTTTGGCTTTCTGCCTGGGGTGTTTCTGGTTTGGTTTCCTCCGGTTGGGTTTGGCTGCATGCTGCTAAGCTCAGCAAAAACAGCAAGCTGAGCAGGAGACAGAGTGCTCGTTTCATGGTTGAATCCTCCCTATATAAACTCTCTGCTGGAATCTCTCTTCCAACAAATCAGAAGTTTACAGAACTTTACTGCTTTCTACAAGGGATTTTCAAAAACGGTAAAGTTAGAAGCAAAAATAGCACGAGAGAGAAAAGCTGCCGCAGATTTGATTTCTGTGTCGGCTTTTGTACGCTTATTGAACTTCTTGATCAGAAGCATCTAATATGCGATACTCATATTCTCCCCCATCATCTGGAAGAGGAAACAGAACGATATCCGGGTAAGTCGCAACAGGAATTTCCGACCAGGCTTCATCATTAACACGCCATTGGATGTATTTCACTGCCTCATTGTTCACCAGGAACATCTGATAGCAAGCGTTTTCGGAACCAACGATCGTGACCCACACGTCAGAGGCTCTGGTGGGCAACGGATTGGCTGCAGATAAGAGCCGCGGTTTTTCGATCGATGAAAACTCGGCGATCCCCATTTTTTCCTGGTTGGAAAACGCCACCAAAATTCCTTGGCCGTCGGGGAAGGATTTGACAAAGAACGGCTCTACGCTTCCAGAGGGAAGGTCTTGGCTTTTCTCAATCTGTCTGGTGATGGAGGGGTAGCCCGGTTGGTGGGCCACGACGGCAATGAGGATAACAGCCACTGCGAGAAAGAGACTTTTGGTAAGATAGCTTTTTCTTTGCTCAGACATAAAAATACTCCCTTCTGAAAAAGAAAGGCCGTCTTGACAGGACGGCCTTTCTGGGCTATACTGAAATCAACAGGGGTGACTGGTGACGGTCGCTCTCTCAGATAGTTAAATCATCATACGATGACTGTAACCGCTCGGAGGCTAGGCCGGGCGGTTACTTCTTATTGTCATCGTTATGATGCTGCTGCTTATGCAGATAGATGCTGAAAACAACACCGAATACCGCGCAGCCTGCAGAAATGATACTGCAGATCAAAGAAACGATAGCCATAGGGCCTCCCCCCTTCCTCTCAGTCGGGGGACGACAGAAGTGCCCCCCGGTTTCAGAGAGCAGACCGCCTTTTCTCCAGGATCCCTTTCGGATCAGAATAGCTTGGTGCCAGTATACCAAAGTTCGACAATTTCTGCAAGCAGAAAGCCGCCGCAGGGTCATTCAACTCTGCGGCGGCTTCTTTTCTCTCTCTATGTTAGGAAGCTGGGGGGCTTAGTAAGCGACACCCCAGTAGATCATTTTTTTGGCGGCGCGGCCGCAGATGGGGCAGGTGTCGGCCAGGTGCTCCTGGGCGAAGGGGACGCAGCGGGAGGTCATGCCGGCCTCTTCCTTCATCTTCAGCTCGCAGTCCAGCTCGCCGCACCACATGGTCTTGATGAAGCCGCCGTGCTCGGCCTGGAGCTGCTTGGCCTCCTCCAGGGAGAAGGCGGGGAAGGTGTGCTCCTCCAGGTTCTTCTTGGCCCGCTGGTACAGGCCGTCGTGGATGGCGTCCAGGGTGGCCTTGGCGGTCTCCTCCAGGGTGTCCAGGCTGACGAAGACTTTCTCGCCGTTGTCCCGGCGGACCAGGACGCACTGGTTCTTCTCGATGTCCTTCGGGCCGATCTCCACGCGCAGGGGCACGCCCTTCATCTCGTACTCGGCAGCCTTCCAGCCCATGGACTGGTCGGAGTCGTCGATCTTGGCGCGGATGCCGGCAGCCTTCAGGCGGTCCAGCAGGGCGTTGGCGGCGTCCAGAACGCCGTCCTTGTGCATGGCGACGGGGATGACCATGGTCTGGACGGGGGCGATGCGGGGGGGCAGGACCAGGCCGTTGTTGTCGCCGTGGGTCATGATGAGGCCGCCGATCATCCGGGTGGACACGCCCCAGCTGGTCTGGTGGGGGTGGTGCAGGGTGTTGTCCTTGCCGGTGAAGGTGATGTCAAAAGCTTTGGCGAAGCCGTCGCCGAAGTAGTGGCTGGTGCCGGACTGGAGGGCCTTGTGGTCGTGCATCATGCACTCGACGGTGTAGGTCTCCTCGGCGCCGTTGAACTTCTCCTTGTCGGTCTTCTGGCCCTTGACCACAGGCATGGCCAGGACGTTTTCCAGGAAGTCGGCGTAGATATTCAGCATCTGCTGGGTCTCGGCGCGGGCTTCCTCGGCGGTGGCGTGCATGGTGTGGCCCTCCTGCCACAGGAACTCCCGGTGACGCAGGAAGGGGCGGCTGGTCTTCTCCCAGCGCAGCACGGAGCACCACTGGTTGTACAGCTTGGGCAGGTCCCGGTGGGACTGGATGACGTTCTTATAATGCTCGCAGAACAGCGTTTCGCTGGTGGGGCGGATGCAGTAGCGCTCTTCCAGGGCGTCGCTGCCGCCCATGGTCACCCAGGCGCACTCAGGGGCGAAGCCCTCCACGTGGTCCTTCTCCTTTTGCAGGAGGGATTCGGGGATCAGCATGGGCAGGTAGACGTTCTCGTGGCCCGTCTCCTTAAAGCGCTTGTCCAGCTCTGCCTGAATATTCTCCCAGATGGCGTAGCCATAGGGGCGGTAGACGAACATGCCCTTGATGGAGGAGTAGTCGATCAGCTCCGCCTTTTTGCACACGTCGGTGTACCACTGGGCGAAATCCACCTCCATGTCGGTGATCTGTTCCACTTTCTTTTTGTTATCCTTAGCCATAGTTTCCATCCTTTATTCAAAGTTCCCCGGCGGACCGAAACAGGGGCCGCGCCCAGGTGTTACAGATATGTTCAGATAAAATCTATTGTAGGGCCGAGGGGGGGAATTGTCAAGTCTCTTGGGCCTGCTCTGCATAATCCGCGGGGGATTTTTCCACACTAGGGGAAGAAAAGGGGGAGTGGGGGATGCACAGCATAGGGATCTTGGCCGGGGGCGCGGCCTGCGCAGATCTGCTGGCCCAGGCGCTGCCGCCGGGGCTGTGGGAGCGCTGCCGCCCGGCCTGCGCCGGGGGTATGTATGACCTGCTGGTCGTGGCCCCGGACTGGCCGGTCTCGCGCCCTGTGCCCCCTGGGCTGACCTGCCGGGCGCTGCTCCTGCCGGGGCGCTTGGGGCCGCTGGCAGGGGACTTAGAAGCCGGGTGGGTGGTGAGCTACGGCCTGACGCCCAGGGACTCCCTGACCCTCTCCAGCCTGGGCCAGGACGGCCTGTGCCTGGCGCTCCAGCGGGAGGTGGTCACCCTGGCCGGACGGAGCCTGGAGCCTCAGGAGACGCCCCTGCGGGGCTTTGCGGGGGCGGAGCCGGAGCTGGTCCTGGCCTGGGCGGGCGTGATGCTGCTGGTGGGGGTGCCGGTGGAGCGGATCAGCCGGTATGATTTTGATGGATCAGCTGTCGATATTTCCGCCGCAGATAGTAAACAGTAACGCCCACAAATGGTTTTCGCGGGGATTCAGAAAGCAGACGTTCCATTTCGTTCTGGATCTGTTTTGGGGTACAAGAACCCTTTTTATGTAAGCGCCGGATGATTTGCCGACCACTTTCCCAGGCGTCCTTTCTGCCTTTGACAATACACGTTGCGGTGTCATCGATGCCACCCGTCCGATTGGGGCGGCCATTGAGCTGTAAAATCTGGTTGATGTCCTGCTCGATTGTGTGGATCAATTCGGCACTCCAGCGACCAGATGGGGACGTTGGATGAAATAGAATGATCCCATCTTTGTTGTAACGGATATGAGACATCATCTCTTGATCCTGGGGGTCAATGGTAAGCTCCGTATCTAGTTTCTTAGCATCACAGCAAAGCACACGCCGTTTGGTGTTTCCGGGTATGTCGGCACCACCTTTACAAACGGCTAAAAGATTACGGTAGTTTAAGGCATTGTCCTTGTCTTTGCTGAGGGGAGACCAATGCTCAATATTCATATGCAATTCTTCGTTTTCGATTCGTCGCATACAATAGGCACACAGAAAATACTGTTCGTCTAAGAGCGCCTGCCGGATGTCTTGCTTGGGCAGGAGATCAAACTGCTGACGAAGTGCCTTGGTATCTTCTAATTGGATGTGTTTCCAAGCAGGAGAACTCTTGATTTCTGCAACCTTGGCCCGCATGGACCGAGGCGCTTCTTTTTTCTTGATATACAGCATGGATCATTCCTCATCTGCCCCAAGCTCTAGTTCAAACTGTGCGCTTTTGACCTCGCTGTTTTCCGGGCCATATTGCTCCAGCATGGTTTGATAGATTGCCTGGGCCTCTTCATAATCCCCGTCATCCAGAGCTGTTTCAAATTGGCGGGAAAGAGCCTTGATCTCTGCGGGGATCGCTGTGCTGGTCTGCCGAAATTCCAACACATCCCCGATGGAATAGGCATAGGCAGAGGGCAGATATTCTACATTTTGAGCATCCTCTATTTTAATAAGACTTCCGTTTTTACAGGAGGAGATTAAAATGGGGGAGTGGGTTGCAATGATAAACTGAAGCTCCGGAAAAACGGACTGTAACACAGCCAGTGCGTTCCACTGCCAACGGGGATGCAGGTGCATGTCTAATTCATCGATCAAGACGATGCCGCGGGTCTCTGCTAAACTTTTGTATTCAGGATTCAAAAGGGTTGCGCGATAGGCTAAGTTCATAATGATCCACAAGAGGGACTGGTAACCCGCACTTAGATAGGTGATGGGCAGACTGGTTCCGTTTTCGGCGTAAACGACGTCATCAAACACGCGAGAGTAAAATATTTGTGGAGCTTGCTCCAATCCATTCATTTTTTGCATAACAGACGAGACGGTTTCCTTAAACAGCTCATATTCGTGGATTGGCTTGCCAAGTTGGAAGGAGGTCAGTTCCATTTCCAGGCACCAGTGCTTGATGGCCTTAATATCCAGCGCATTGTCCAGACAGCCGACATAGCCGCGCCGCCGGTCATTCAGCTTTTTCTTTTGGGCAGAGCCGGAGTCTTCCCGTTTGGAGGCAAAGACGCGTCCGGTACTGAGATAGCTTAGAAGAGGGAGCTGGGCTTGGCTGTCGTTAGAGATAGTTTTTGTATAGTTTACAAATTCCTTGCCGATGGTTTTGGTTCTGGAGTTGCCGGATTCATCTTGGCGGCAGCGGTGCCAAAGATATTCCTGTTCTCCGATACGAACCTGGCTTTCAATGTCCACAGGGGTAATATAACGAAGCCCCATGGAAGCGTCCGCAATGGGTGTCTGCTCGATCCGAACGTCAGTTTGCTGGATCCCTTTTGCTGTGACGCCTGTAATGCCATTCAAATATCCGCCCAGAGCAACGGTTAGGGCCTCCAGTACAGAGGTTTTTCCAACGCCGTTGTCACCGATGAGCAGGTTGACGCCTGGCGTGAAGGTCAGCTCCATCGTTTGGATCGCTTTGAAATTTTGGATCACAACTCGCTCAAAGTACATCTGCATTTCCTCCTCTGCGTTGGATCGAAAGGCTCGTCTTTCTTTCTAATATATCATGTATCATGACCTGCTTCAATCGTTTTATAAGGCATAAAAAAGAAGTCATCCGATTGGATGACTTCTTTTGGATGGAGCGAGTGACGAGGCTCGAACTCGCTACCTCCACCTTGGCAAGGTGGCGCTCTACCAGATGAGCTACACTCGCATCAGCAAGGAGTATACTATCATACCCTCGCTGGAAAGTCAAGCTATTTTTTCAAATTTCCCAAAATATTTTCCACGATCTGCCGGTCCTGCGTCTGCCAGGTCAGGGTGATGGCGGCCACCCGCTGCTGGCCGTGGTCAGGATAGAGGACGACGTTGATGTTTTCCAGGGCCGGAAGGGGGCTGGATTGGTTGTCATAGGCGTCCTGGACGGCTTGGCGGAGGGTGGCGGCGCTGTCTTCCGCCGAGAAGTAGCCGATGCGGAAGACGACCTTTTGGGGCTGGTCCGGGAGCAGCTCCTCCAGCTCCTGCCGGACGGCGGTGCTGCCGGTGACGGAGATGACGTCTTTCAGCTCCTTGGGGTCGATGTTGTAGGCCAGCTTTACGTTGATCTGATAGTAGGAGACCGTCTGCTCCACGTCGTACTTAATGTAGTCCACAGCGTAGGCCCCTAAGGGGTCCTCCTGGGTGACTTCCAAGCAGGCCTGGTCCACGTCGCTGGCGGCGGCCCCGGTGACGCTGCTGTATTGGTAGAGCCGCAGCTCGCCCTTCTCTGCGCCCTGCTCGACGAGATGCAGCAGGGCGCTGACCAGGCCCTGGTAGGTCTCCGCCCGGAGGACGGAGCCGCTGTCGGATTCGTCAGAGAACTGGGTGTGGGGGGTTACGGAGGCGTAGCTCCGCTCTAACATAGACCCACAGCCCGCTAGGCCCAGGACCAGGCCCAGGGACAGCAGCAGGGCCAGGGGGCGTGTTTTCTGCCGTCTCATAGCAGGCTCATCTGCGTGTCCCCCTGGTCCTCGGCCTTCACCAAGGCCCCGGCGGCGGGGAGACTGCGGGCGCGGTAGCGGGATCGGTTCACGATCTTGGTCTGGGCCAGGGGCAGGGCGTGCTCGGCCTTATACGACTTTTTCAGGGTCATCACCTGCACGCCCTGGGAGGAGCGGGTGGCCTTGACCGGGATGCCGTCGGTCTGGAAGAGCAGGGCGCGGCCCTCCGTCGAGTAGAGCACGATCTCCTCCTCGGTGCCCTCCGGCAGGAAGAGCACGTCTTTCAGGGGGCTCTTGTCGGAGTAGGCCCCGGTGAGCTTTTTCCGGCGGGTCACGGTCTGGTAGGCCGACAGGGGCACGCGGGCCACTTTGCCGTTTTCAAAGAAGAAGAGCAAGGTGCCGGTGTAATCCCCGGCCAGACCCGCCCAGAGGATGGTCTCGCCCTCGTCCATCTCCAGCTTGGCGGGGAGATAGTCGCCCAGGACGCTGGCCTTGCTGTCATCAAAGGTGTAGGCGAAGGCCTTGTAGCACTGCTGCCGGTTGGTGAAGAAGAGCAGCTCGGCAGCCGTGGTCGTCTCCCAGTGGAAGGCGGGGCCGTCGCCCTCCTTGTACTTCTGCTCCCCGGACATGCGGAGGGACTGGGGGGAGATCTTTTTGAAGTAGCCCTGCTTGGAGAGGAAAAGGTGGACGGGGGTCGCGGGGATCTCCTCCGTCTCCGGGGCCTCCTCCGCCAACTGCTCCAGCAGGACGATCTCGGTGCGGCGGTCCTCGCCGTATTTCTTCGCCACGGCCTGGAGCTGCCTCACGATCTCCCGGCGGATGCGGGCGGGCTTGGCGATGAGGTCCGTTAAGTCGGCGATGTCCTTTTCCAGCTGCTCCGTCTCGGCGGTGCGCCGCAGAATATATTCCTTGTTGATGTTCCGCAGGCGCAGGTCAGCTACATATTCGGCTTGGATCTTGTCCAGGCCAAAGCCCTCCATCAGGTTGGGCACGACCAGGTTGTCCTGCTCGGTGTTGCGGATGATGGCGATGGCCTTGTCGATGTCCAGCAGGATGGCACCCAAGCCTTTCAGCAGGTGGAGCTTGTCCTGCTTCTGCTCTAAGGTGTGCTGGGCTGCGCGGCGGACACAGCCGGAGCGCCATTCCGTCCAGCGGTCCAGGATCTCGCCCACGCCCATGACCTTGGGCATCCCATCCACCAGGATGTTGAAGTTGCAGGCGAAGGAATCCTGCAAGGGGGTGGCGCGGAACAGCTTCTGCATGAGCTTGTCCGGGTCGGTGCCGCGCTTGAGGTCGATGGCCAGCTTCAGGCCGGACAGGTCCGTCTCGTCGCGCATGTCGGCGACCTCCCGGACCTTGCCGGACTTGATCAGTTCGGCCACTTTGTCCAGGATGGCCTCGGCGGTGGTGGTGTAGGGGATCTCATAGATCTCGATGAGATTTTCGGCCTTGAGATACCGCCACTTGGCCCGGACCTTGAAGGACCCGCGGCCGGTGCGGTAGATGCTCTCCAGCTCTTTCCGGTCATAGAGGAGCTGGCCGCCGGTGGGGAAATCAGGGGCTTTCAGGGTCTCCAGGAGATCGGCCTGGGGGTCCTTGATGCGGGCGATGGTGGCCTGGCAGACCTCGGCCAGGTTAAACCCGCAGAGGTTCGAGGCCATGCCCACGGCGATGCCCATGTTGGCGGAGACCAGGATATTGGGGAAGGTGGTGGGCAGCAGGATCGGCTCGGTGAGGGTGCCGTCATAATTGGGGACAAAATCCACCACGTTTTTGTCGATGTCCCGAAACAGCTCTTCGCAGATGCCGTCCAGCTTTACCTCCGTGTACCGGGAGGCGGCGTAGGCCATGTCGCGGGAGTAGACCTTGCCGAAGTTGCCCTTGGAGTCCACCGGGGGGTGGAGCAGGGCACCGTAGCCCCTGGAGAGGCGGACCATGGTCTCGTAAATGGCCCCGTCACCGTGGGGGTTGAGCTTCATGGTCGCGCCGACCACGTTGGCGGACTTGGTGCGGCCTGCGCTGAGCAGCTTCATCTGGTACATGGTGTACAGCAGCTTCCGGTGGGAGGGCTTGAAGCCGTCGATCTCCGGAATGGCGCGGGAGATGATGACGCTCATGGCGTAGGGCATATAATTGATCTCTAAGGTGTCGGTGATGGGCTGCTCCACCACCTCGGCGTGCAGGCCCATGACGCCCTCAGGGTTGGTTCGTTTTTTCGTTTGGTCAGGGGATTTTTTTCTTGCCATAACCTGTGATTACCTCCTTGCGTCCCTGCGGGGGAACGGTGGTGCCGTGACAGGCGACCGGCGGACCGATGCGGCCCGCCGGTGGTTGCGCTGTGTGTCAGTGGGAGCCGTCATTGCAGCGGCTTGTGGCATTTGGGGCATTGCGTGGCGTTGGGGGATACCAGCAGCAAGATCTTGCCGCAGTGGGGGCAGCGCCCGGCAATGCAGATGAGGAGGATGCCCAGGGCGGCCATGAGCAGGCCGATCCAGAGCTTGGAGAGGATGATGAACACGCAGCCGCAGCCAATGATGGTCCAGCCGGTTTTTCTGCCTTGTCTGTTATCCATAGATCAGACTTCCTTTCTTTTCCTGCCGATCGAGGGGATACGTTTGCTGTGGCTCAGAGGACAGAGCCGACGCCCATAAACTCCTGCACATCCGCTCCCTCCGGCAGGGTCAGGGAGGGCAGGGTGTTGGTGGTGCTGGTGGACTGGGTCAGGCGGAAGGCCAGGCCGATGCGCTCCTGGGGTTCGGTGCCGGTCTTGAGGTCCATCGAGAGCTGGATGGAGGCATTTCCCTTGGTGTCTACGGAGATGGTACCGTCGAGGACCATTGTGTCCTCCAATGCACCGTCGGTGATGCCGTTGTCATCGGTGACGCCCAGCAGACCATTGAGGACGGCGTTATTGAGCTTCCAGGTGTAGGTATTGCCGCCCTTCTGGGCCAGGTCGTCCCGGAAGAGGGCGCTCATGGCCTTGGCGGACTGCGCTAACGTGTCGTAATAGTCAAAGGGGCTGACGCTGGCAACGCTCTGGGAGAGGATCTCGCCGATGCTGCCGCCCTTCTGGGCCAGGGAGAGAATGGTGGGGTCCAGGTCCGTGACGTGGAACCAGCTGGCTTCCGCCAAGAGCTGGGGGAAGAACAGGTGGAACAGGGGGGTGCTTAAGTAGCAGCCGCCGGTTTCGTCCACCAGGAAGTCCACGGGGATGCGCTTGAGGTCGGTCCGCAGAAGCGTGCCTAAGCTGACCTGGACCTGATCTAAGATCTCCGGGTGAGACTTTGCCAGGGCTTTCAGGGCGGACTCCATGTTCAGGGTGGCCTGCATCCGCTGGGCCTTGCCGTCGGAGTAGGTCTTGGCATCGGCGGAGACGGCGTAATCCGTGGCTTTGCCTGCTTCGTCATACAGGGTCAGCTGGCCGGTGGCCTGCATGGTCTGGACGAGCTTTTTGCCCGCGAAGGTCTGCTGCTGGGCCTGTAAAATCTGGTTGAAGACGGTGAAGTTCTGGTCCATCTCGGCGATGAGACCGGCGGTGTCGGCCAGGACCACGGTGCGGTGGTCGTCATCCCACAGGACGGTGGTGCCCCAGGCCTCGCTGACGAAGCGGACGGGGACCATGGTGCTGTACACGCCGTTGGCCTGGGCGATGTAGGGGGCCTTGGTGAGGGTGGCGGTCTCCGTCTTGCCGTCCTTCTCGACGCTTGCCTGGGGGCTGCCCAGGGTGAGGGTCACGACGGTGTCGCCCTTGGTGACGGTGACGGTCTTTGCGGTCTGGGCGTAAGCCACGTTGGCCCCCAGGGCCTCCATGACGGTGCGGACGGGGACCATGGTCGTGCCCTGGAAGAGGACGGGCCAGGGGCCGTTTTCAAAGTGCAGGCAAAGCTCGTTGACCAGGACGTTGATCTGGCCGACGGTGCCGCCCTTGTCCAGCAGCTCCACGGCGGTCCAGTAGTCCATGTGATAGTGGTACTCGAAGGTGGCGGTGTAGCCGTCGTCCATGCCGTCGATGGTGCCGTCGGTCAGGCCGTCTTCATAGGTCTCGCTGCCCTCGCTGTAGTTGTAGTCGGGGGAATAGGTGACGGTGCCGTTGGCGATGTCCTGCTTGCAGAGGGCTTCGCCTTTTTCATAGCCGAGCTTGTAGCCGTCGTCGTAGCCCTGGTCATAGGGAGTGTTGGCTTCGTCGGCGGGATAGGTGGTGTTGGCGCTGCCGCTGGTGTCGGCGGGCTGCTCGGCGGCCAGGGCCGGGACGGAGACGCTGCCGAGCATGGTCACGGTGAGCAGGGTTGCCAGTAGTTTCTTCATGGGATGGCTCCTTTCGATCAGGGGCGGGGCGGGCCGCAGGGGTCTGCGGCCCCTGCTTGGGGTATGTACTTTTTAAGAAATGTCGGCCAGGTCGAGGTATTTGTAGCCGTTTTCCGCGATGTGTTCTTTTCGGCCCTGGGCGTTTTCACCGAGGAGGAGGTCGAAGACCCGCGCAGTGGCTTCGGCTTCGGTGGGCATGACGCGGATGAGGCGGCGGGAGTCCGGGTTCATGGTGGTCATCCACATCATCTCCGGGTCGTTCTCACCGAGACCCTTGGAGCGCTGGAGGGTGGCTTTCTTGCCGTCCAGCTCCGTGAGGATGTCCGCTTTTTCCTTTTCGGAGTAGGCAAACCAGGTCTTGCCGCCGGAGGCGATCTCATAGAGGGGGGACTCGGCGATGTAGACGTAGCCCTCTTGAATGAGGGTGGGGGTGAGCCGCCAGAGCATGGTTAAAATCAGGGTGCGGATCTGGTAGCCGTCCACGTCGGCGTCGGTGCAGATGACGATCTTGTTCCAGCGGAGATTGTCGAGGTTAAACAGGGAGAGGTCCTTGTTGTGCTTGTCGTGGACCTCGACGCCGCAGCCCATGACCTTGAGCAGGTCCGTGATGATCTCGCTCTTGAAGATCTTGCCGTAGTCGGCCTTGAGGCAATTCAGGATCTTGCCACGGACGGGCATGATGCCCTGGAACTCGGCGTCCCGGCCCAGCTTCACGGAGCCGAGGGCGGAGTCGCCCTCCACGATGTACAGCTCCCGGCGGGAGACGTCCTTCGTGCGGCAGTCCACGAACTTCTGCACCCGGTTGGCGATGTCTACGCTGCCGGCCAGGCTCTTGCTCTTGATGGACAGGCGGGCCTTTTCCCCGGCCTCGCGGCTGCGCTTGCTGACGAGGATCTGCCGGGCGGCTTCCTCGGCGGCCTGGGGGTTCTCGATGAGGAAAATTTGCAGGTGCTCCCGGAGGAAATCCGTCATGCTCTCCTGAATGAAGCGGTTGTTGACGGCCTTTTTGGTCTGGTTCTCGTAAGAGGTCTGGGTGGAGAAGTCGTTGGAGACGAAGATGAGGGTCTCCTGGACGTCGGGCCAGGTGATCTTGGCTTCGGTCTTGTTGTATTTGCCGTTTTGCTTGAGCCACCCGTCCATGGCGGAGAGGAAGGCCGAGCGCATGGCCTTTTCGGGGGCGCCGCCGTGCTCCAGCCAAGAGGAGTTGTGGTAATGCTCGATGGTATGCGCCGCCGGGCAGAAGCAGAAGGCGCAGGAGAGCTTGACTTTATAGTCGGGCTTGTCCGGCCGGTCCCGGCCCACCCGCTCGCCGGTCCAGAACTGGATGGGGGTGTGGGCGTGTTCTCCGGCCAGCTCGGCCACGTAGTCGGCGATGCCGTTTTCGTAGACGTAGGTCGTCTCGTCAAAGCCGCGCTCGGCCTGGGTCTTGAAGCGGAAGGTGATGCCGGCGTTCACGACGGCCTGGCGGTGCAGGACGTCTTTGAAATACTCGTCGGGGATGTCGGTCTGGGTGAAGACCTCTAAGTCGGGCAGCCAGGTGATGGTGGTGCCGGTCTTTTTCCGGTCGGCGGGGGAGACTTTCATCTCGCCGATGAGCTGGCCCTTTTCAAAGTGGAGGTCATAGCGTTTGCCGTCCCGGCGGACGATGACGTCCATGAAGCGGGCGGTGTATTGGGTGGCGCAGGCACCCAGGCCGTTGAGACCCAGGGAGTATTCGTAGTTGTCGCCGCCGTTGTTGTCATATTTTCCGCCGGCATACAGCTCGCAGAAGACCAGCTCCCAGTTGTATTTGCCGACTTTTTCGTTCCAGTCCACCGGGCAGCCCCGGCCGAAGTCCTCGACCTGGATGCGGCCATCCCGGAAGTGGGTGACGACGATCTCCTTGCCGAAGCCCTCGCGGGCCTCGTCGATGGCGTTGGAGAGGATCTCGAACACGGCGTGCTCGCAGCCCTCCAGCCCGTCGGAGCCGAAGATCACCCCCGGCCGTTTGCGGACGCGGTCGGCCCCCTCCAGCATGGAGATGGACTCGTTGCCGTATTCCTGTTTGCGTTTTGCCATGGGGTTCTCCTTGTTCTGTAAATTGCTTGTTTATTTTCTAATCATAAGCCATGCCTCGCCTCTCTGTCAAGCGCTGGCACAGCAAAACCGCCGCGGGGTCCGCGGCGGTTTTGGTCGGTTCTTGGTTGTTTTTTGGGATTTTTCCGGGTTTCTCTGGGAAAAAGTGACTCAATCGGTCAGGTACCGGTGGAGGATGACCACCACCTGGGCCCGCGTTGCGGTGGACAGGGGGGAGAGGGTGGTGTCGCTGGTGCCGGAGATGATCTCGTGGCTCACGGCCCAGATCATGGGGGTGGTGGCATAGGAGTCTACCTGGTGCCGGTCGGTGAAGTGGCTGAGGTTGCCGATGTAGGACGTATCTCCGCCGAAGGCTCTGGCATACCGATAGAGGATGGGGGG
>OLOG01000320.1_pt1 | contig 47170 bp, 46 predicted proteins | sample 1672351 | NCBI WGS metagenome assembly OLOG01 (sample SAMEA3136674, study PRJEB25190) | human gut metagenome | biome: human gut; feature: human-associated habitat; material: faeces | place: Austria | collected 2013 | reverse complement strand
TAAAGATACTATACTATAATCAGGATGCTCTATCAAGTAGGTAGCAGACGCAATTCATCTCCCACCTTAGAGGTCGGAGTCTTCCTGCTATAAGAGGATAAATTTTATCGAAATCTCTTCTGTTTTCACATCTTTTCCATATATGATATGGAAACAGTGGCAACTGGCTGACCTGGTCAATCTTTCTGACTTTAGCCCCTTCTAACTTTGCGTCCCTGCCTTTCAGCAGATTTGCCTTTAAATAATTTCCATTTTTATCAAAAATAAAATACCATGAAGTTATTTATACGTCAATAATGCCGGATAAAAAATCTGTATATTTTTTTATGTTAGTTTTAGAGATTCCACTATTAAAAACTTCTATGGATATTTTTCTATCTGTTCTATATGCGTGCTTATTTATATTATCGCCCACTTCGTTTCTCAAGATAGTTGCATTTTCTCTGTTCTATCATACTTTTCTGTTGATGGTGACAGAACTTCCATAACAAAACGTGGTGCATCCGTAAAGGTGTTTCCATGTCTTGATTTTGTACGGCAGTTTATAGATGCATCAGGAATAATAATCTTGTTGTTGCCCTAACTATCCTTGAAATGATATTGAATATTATCTGAATATACATAGCATGTACTATTCTTCAACTGATGTCTAATCGCTGCAACAAAATTTGCGATTACGGTAGAGTGTTCTGGCATATCTCCTATCATGTCTGTTATTTTAAGATTCCAGTCCATATCTCACACTCCCTTTCTTATTACTCTAAAGCCTCTAAATTTCAGGGAAATCTGGCACTGCTGGCGATTTGAAGATTGTCATAGGATCAATATCTATACACTTATATATATTCCGGTTTCCGGCTATATCCCACGCAACTGTACCGTTTAAAACTGTCAGTGTATTTTTAAATATCTCTTTATCCTCAATTTTCTTGAAAACGCCGCCTTTCTTTATCAGGGCTTAACATCAAATTTCCTTACGCCGCCATCGTTCATATAGGCGTATACTGTGTAATCTTTTCCTGCCACCGCCTGATATACTTCTGGATAGAAACGTGGGTCAAGTTTATTATCGCACATTTTATATACTCTCTTTCTCCTGCATTGATATATTGCTATCATTTTCGGTGATGATGCTGTATAATTAGAGTATTTCTGCCACTAATTCTGTGTTAGTTGCTTCTAATTTCTCGTTTTCTTTCATTGGTTGATTCTCTCTTTTTTTATTTTGCCTTGTTATGTTTAGGGAGAATTATTTTGGAAATATCGCATAAATTAAGGTTTCCACTCTATGTCAGCTAGATAATAAAAAAACCCCGAAAGCCTAATCTCTCAGACTTTCAAGGTTTTTCTTTCTATATAGAGGCTGTCAGTTTTGCCCCTTAACAGGATATTTTACTTTTTTTGCAAAAAAAAAGACGTTCTGTGTTTGCAGAACGCCATAAATATTTTAACATAATATTTATTTTTTAAATAGTAGTAATTATATAATATATATTATTTGTTTTTTTATTAAAATAGATATTTATTCATCTCATAAGCATTAGTTATTTCTAGTATTTCCCATATTGTCTTTCTTGTTAACTTCTTTATAAATATTTCAATTTTTATATAATTAAAATTAAATCTAACTCTCTCTTTATCTGCACAAAAAAAGAAACAGCCAAACATATATGTTTGAACTGTTTCTTCATTTCTGAAGACCTCTAAGCATCGCTAAAACTGTCTCCTGTTCTTTCGTGCTTAAATTGTCCCATATTTTAAGTATTTCTTTTTGTGATTCCGTTAAATCTACTGGATTTTCTTCTCTGAAAAATTGTGATAAAGTTACTCCCAAAGCTACACATATTTTTTCAAGAGTAATCAATGACGGCAGACTTTCCTGCGTCATAATCCTGCTAAGCGAAGACTGAGAAATCCCGGACAACTGCGATAATCGGTATTTGCTGATGTCACGCTTTTCACACAAAGAAATTATATTCTTCGCAACATACTTCTCTATATGCAAGTAAATACACCTCATTTCCATCATTACATGATTCTATTGTACCTGTAATGATGCAAAATTATTAGATACCTATTTTGCAAGTATTTAGTTTTAAATCCAGAAGTATATTTTTAAAAAAACAAGAGCATATGGAAATGAATCCATACACTCTATGATTAATAAGCTTCATATTTATTTTATAATGTCAAAATACCCGATAATTCCTATGCATACGTCTTTCTTCATAGGCGACCACAGCGTATGTAATTTCATTTTATACATCTGACTTTTATTTTCCACCGTCGCTTTTATCTGCACAGAGATTTCTTTATTTTGTACAGATGTCTGGTGTAACAAAACCCGAATAGATGCAGAAGATTCTTTAGAGCTGTAATTACATTTATAAATATGCCCCCGAATCCTATCTAAATATTAGGACATTTCAAGAAAAGCAGGAACTCTTCAAAGGAGTTTCCTGCTTATTTTTATTACCATTATTTTTTTACACCAATTAGTAATAGCCATCTATGATCAAACATGATTTGTGAATCTTTATTATATGGTGAAAAACCGGTTTTTCTACCGCCTTCCAATTCAGCTTTCATCAAATTTGTTATCTCTTCTTGCACATCTTCCGAAGTATCAGTCAGTTCCATCCAACTTTTTAGATTCACCGGCACCAGAGTAGTTTCTTCGCATTGCAGTGCAAAATCTTTCTTGAACATTTCTTCAAATTCTTCCCTGCTGAGGATTCTGGTATGAGAAGGATCACGCATATTTTCAATCTTATCATCAATTTCTCGTAAAGGCTCCTCGGCAGCTTCCATATCCCAGACCACCATCTTTCCCCCTTTTTTCAAGACACGTTTCATCTCTTCAAAAGGTTTCTCAGGATTGTCAAAATGATGGAAAGAAAGCCTTGTGATCACCAGGTCAAAGGTTTCGGGTTCGTATGGAAGTTTTTCTGCATTACCACTTTGAAAGTAAATATTTTCTATATGACTTTCTTCGGCAAGTCTGATTCCGTGTGCCAGCATTTCTTCCGTCATATCCAGACAGGTAATATCCTTTACATAAGGAGCCAGAGCCCTGCCACAAATACAGGTCCCGGCAGCTACTTCTAATGCATGTTCTTCTCCTGTTGCTGCGATTTTCTGAATCAGATAGTCTGTATATTCCACTTTTGACATATGATATGCTACAAATTTTTCAGCCTGTTTTTTGAATGACTGTCTGACTATATCATTATGATTCATTTCAAACGCCTCCTATCCTGTTCTTTGTTTTCTTATAATACCATAAAAACGGGATAAATGACTTAATATACAATATAAAATATATTATATTTAAAAAGAATATGTTAAAGCACAGTTTATGTCCAATAAAATACTGAACGGAGGAATATAAAATGGGTGATGCAAGTATTATTGCAAGACTGCTTGCTAATGGTCATGTTCAATACGGCTGGAGTGGAAATGGAGGGTATTTTAGCATGGTAGGAATTAGATTGCTATTATGGTATCAAGAGCCTAAAAATGTAGAATATCTATTTTCACTTGGGCAGACATCATTAATCGGAAAGATTGGAAGTGAAAAAGGCGGTTTTAACTGGTATGAAACTCATTGCCCTACAGGAGAGCCGTTCTGGCTAGCTAATACGGAAAGAATGATTTTTAGTAGAATAGTTCTATAAGCAACTGCTGATGATCGTCACAAGTTGTTTTTGGGGAGTCCGTGGCAGTAGTTTGGGAAGCTGCTGTCAAAGTGTCCAAAAAGATTTCTCTTAGTATACTGTCACCCCCAGCGGTTACAGATATAATTTTTATAAAATACATTAAGGGCAGACACCAAAAACCGAGGTCTTTGATGTCTGCTCTCTTGTAATTAGAATGAATCACCTGAAGACATATTTAGAATGGATTACTTGAAGCCGGGGCTTTTATTGAAGTGATCAGATCCATCCATTTATACATATACCAGTTTCCGTCCTTAGATGATTTATAAACATTGATCCATTTACCACTGTCAGAAGCCTTGCAATAGATAAAGGCTCTATACTGATCAGGAGATGGTATGGAAGGATTTGCCGGAATGTATATCTGATCTTCATCTACTACAGAATCCTGAGTTAATGTAATTGAATAAGGCTGTGAAGGTGTGTAGTCATTCGCCGGAGTTGCACCATTTAAGAATGCATTTCCAAGATAGAGATACTGTTTACTCTTTTTCATTTGCTCTGCTAATCTCTGCTTCTCATAAACAGATAACTGCTTATTGCATAAATATCCGATCATTTCTTCGCAATCTGTCTGATTTTCCGGTTTCCAGGTCCGAAGTGACATGACATAAAGAGCGAGCACCTTATATCTCCCATCATCACCGCTGATGTTATACTGCTTCAATTCTTCCACGTTTGTTGGAATTGTGCTGAAAGTATAGGTATAAGTATTCAGAGGAATCTCAATCACTACAGATTCGCCAGCTTCATTCTTGACTGACCGCTGCCCTTTTATAACTGCTTTCGAAAGAACTGGTTCAGTCTGAGGCTTTGTTTCCATGGTAACTGTAACTGTGCATGTAAGAACAATCCCTGCATCTACTTTGATTTCTGTTGTTCCAACATTAATTGCATGTACCTTTCCCTGACTATCTACCTCTGCAATATTCTTGTTTGAACTGGTCCATACGGGCAGATGCTTAGGATCCTGTACGCTAAGCTGATAATATTCACCTTTACGCATGCTTAAAGATGTTGCACTTAATACTGGTGTTTTTGCTGGAGCTGTGGTAGGTGTTGCTGTAGGCTCTGCCGGCGGATTTACCGGAGCAGAAGGTGTTGTAGGTGCTGGCTTTGCAGGTGCTTTTTTACTCTTAACAGTAACCTTACACTTGTATGTTTTTTTGCCAACCTTAGCTTTAATATATGCAGTTCCTTTTTTCTTTGCTGTAACGACACCCTTTTTATTGACAGTTGCCACTGATTTCTTTGTGGAGGACCATTTCACTTTCTTTTTTGTGCCTTTTACCTTTAAACGGTATTTCTTGCCCTGGGTCAAGGTAAGCTTTGTTTTGTTCAGTTTGATCTTCGCGGCACTTACAGATGTGGTATCCACTGCCAGACACATTACTACAAGTAAGAATGTAGTAAGCAGTACGCTGGCTTTTTTTAATGATTTTTTACCATTTCTCATAAGCATTTTCTCCTTCCTTATAAGCAATACTGTCCTTTTTATTCTTATTATACATAGTTGCTTCTGATTTGCACTAGCACTTCTGACAGTAATCGAAAAGGATTATAAAAATGCTGCTATGCATATATCATTTATTCATCTGCCTGCTCTGCCAATTTATTTCCTCTACAACGTATAACAATCATATCGAATCGCTTTTCCGCTTAACATATAAGAAGGCTTCCTTCCTGCCAGAAAATCACTTTTCAGCGGTCGTTTTACAATGATCTTATCCGGGTCTGCGCTGATAGCGGCGTCGAAAAGGTCGGTCTCTTGGGAGCATGGGGGCTCCAGCTTCTGGATGAGCTGCAGTTTTTTGTTGATCAGGCTGGACTTTTGTCTTGCGGGGAACATGGGATCCAGGTATATGACGTCTACAGGATCCAGGAGTGCGGGCATTAATTCCACGCTGTTGCCTTCTGTCAGTTTCATGCGGGCAGCGATCTCTTTCAATACGGGATGCTTCTTTGCCCGGCGCAGGGCATCCTTTAAAAGAACAGCAATCACTGGATTCTGCTCATACAGAGTTACCTCATACCCCTGGGCTGCCAGAAGAAATCCATCCTCTCCCATACCTGCTGTGGCATCTATTGCCTTGCGCCCTGGCTTTTCTGATTTGGAAACCCGTACCAGCATTTCATGCTGTAATCTTCCGTTGGTCACCCGGTGAAGCATATTTTCGAAATCCCCCTGATAAGCCAGACCATATCCGGTTAAAGAAACACCTTTGGAATTAAAAAGCACCGTCAGGTGCTCTCCCGGCTTTTCAGAGATTGGGGTATTTGTGCGCCTGGAAAAAGCTTCAGCCATATCTCTTGCGCCACCTTTTTCAAGGCAAACTACAATTTTCTCACTCATGTTCTCTTCTCTTTCTTTGTATAATATGATATGAGTGTCAAAAGGTCTTTTGACACTCATTTGATACCCGGATTGCTACGCAGCTACGCTGCTCCCGCAATCCTCCAAATATTCGAAATCCGCTGATTTACTGCGTAAATCGCTACTTTCTCATATTTGGCGTGTCCCAAGTTCAAAAGCCTTATCGTGCAAGCACGAACAGCTTTTTGACCTTTTGACACTGGTATCATAATATAAGTATTATAATTGTTGGCTTCTTTCATTACATTTTCTCAATCAGCTTGGAGTACACATGTTCTACAAACCATGGTTCTGTAGATTTCTTCAGCGCTTCTTCAGGGGAAAACCAGGCGACACCGCTGTTCTCGTCGGCTTTTATGGAGACAGCTTCCTCAAAATCTGCTTCCAGCAGATATGTTACATTCAGATGTAAATGGCTGGACACATATTTGCCCTTTTTCACATGTCCATCTACTGTAAGGGATTCCAAAGAAAAAATCTCCTCAGATACAGGACAGACATGGGAAATCCCCGCTTCCTCTTTCACTTCCCGAAGGGCAACTGCAAGTAAATCCGTTTCTCCGTCCGCATGCCCTCCCAGCCAGGACCAGGAATTATAAATATTGTGATAGACCATGAGAATTTTGCTTTTATCCTGATTTACCACCCAGGCAGAAGCAGTCATATGTGCTACCGTGTTTTCTCTGGAAAAAGCATTGGTATTATTTCTGATCCAGTTCAGAATAAGCTGCTTATCCGTCTCTTCTTGTTCATTGAACGGGGTATAATGTTCAATTTGGTTAAGTAGTTCCTGTCTGTTCATTAAAGAGTGCTCCTTTTTATTGGTCTTGTACAATAGTATAACATAAGCAGATATTTATTTACACCTGAAAAGGAAGTATCTTTGTTATTCAAAATGCTGTTTAGCGTTTTCAAGATTGGTCTTTCCCTTTATCTTTAGCAACACCTTTGTTACAGTCAGCGCAGTGCCAGATTCGCTGCACAGAATTCTTGCCTGGGAGAGCGGGATATAGATCTGATTATCTTCTCCGGGGAGTATTGCAGCAACTTTACAGGGAAGACAGGACATTGGTGAAATATTATTCCCGGGACTGTCCATAGTCGTGAAACTACTGTCGGAAATGGAACTGCTGTATTCAGTAGAACTTTTATTTGAATCGATACTGTCTAATGTATATGTAATGGCAAGCTGTTCTCCCATCTTCAGATATTTATTCTGCTGTTTCTTTGAAATGGTATGTCCATTGGAGTCTTTCATATTTTCCAGAGAATTGCTCCCCAGGAGTAAGCGTGGAGTGTTTCCTAAATTGTCCTGCCCGGAAATTTCCGTAAAAGCATTCAGATCAATTCCACAAAATACGGTAGCTTTTGTATAGTCTTCTATTTTTATGGTTACTGGAATTTCCACAACTGGCCAGATTTCCTGGAGCCCATTTATTTTCGAAGCTTTTTTCAGGAAATCCTGGTCGTAACTGAGATTTCCAAGGGAAATTAAGATTGTATACTGCTGCTTCTCTTTCTGTATTTCATAGGTAAGCCTGAGAAAAAAGAAAAGAGTCAGTGAAATGAGAATCATCAGAAAGCAGGTGAAACCGTTTATTTTTTTCTTTCTCAACGGGATGCCGCCTTTCTTGCTTCTTCCAGAAGGACAGATTTTTTATGTAATCTGGATATGAGAAACAGAATGATGATGATAAGCAGAAACGCCAGAATTGCAAAAATGGAGTACCACCAGCTGTTAGTCTCTTCCTGAGAATCCTCAACTTTTAGAGACTGGATCTGGGATTCCTTGATTTCGGAGGAGAAATCGACAGCTGTCTGGTAGGAGTTACCTGTGGAATCCTCGTAGGTGAGAATCAGTTTTCCTGTAATTTGATCTGGTGAAATAGATGTATTCTGAGAAGTAGTATCATTTTCATCTGATATATCTGATACATTGTCCGATAAACTTCCTGCTTCTGCAACCGATTGCGATTTAGAACTTTTATTTCCGGTGCTTCCTTTTACATATACTCGTATTGTACCCTCAGATGCAGTTCCCTCATCTACATTTCCCAGAAATGCAGTCTCTTTTGGAGCTAATCCATCTGCTTCTAATTTCACTTTGGCATTATAGATTTTATCCCTTCCAAGATTCAATGCTTTCACAGGAATTTCTACAGTATCCATTGTATAAAATACCGAAGGAATGTCAGACACTTCTAATTCTGCACGTACAGGCTGTGACACGTTAAAAGTCAGAGTTTCTGTGCTATTGACACTGGAGGCTTTGGAATCTTCATATTCCAGAGAAAACAGGATTGCTACCTGACCTGGCTCAATATCTTCTGCGATAGATAAATTCTGCGTTAAAGTAATGGCTTCGCCAGGTGTCAGCCTCTGTACATAAAAAGAATTTTTATCAAATTCAATTCCTTTTGTTTCTGTGGAAAGAGAAATTTTCAGTCCATATACGTTCTGACTGCGGCTCTTATTTCGAAAGGTTACGGACATTTCCCGGGTGCTGCCAGCTTTTAGTGTCTGGCTGGAAAGATTACTGTCTTCCAATAGCAGCTGAGGCTTGTGGAGAACCTTTTCTCCGGAGGAACTACCTCCGTCTGTACTGCCGGCATAGATCTCTCCATAAGAAGTATCTCCGACACCCATAGCATCATCACCGACAGGCTCTGCATTACTGCTGTCTGTATTGCCAGATCCATTTTCAATAATAACATGAATGGGATTATTTTGGGGGGAAGAATCGTCACCGGATATGAATCCGCCCAGATCCGGGTCCGGATTGGAATCCAGGGTAGAATCCGGCTCAGAATCAAAATCTGGATCCTGGTTCATATCTGGTACAGTTTCCGCTTCATCTTCAAAAACTGTTTCTGTATTTTCAACATCAGCCTCCTGTGCAGAAACTGCAAATGGGGATATAAGAAACAGGATACTGGCAATTAATGCAGTAATCAATAAGATGCAGTCTGTTTTAATGGAAAATACAGAATTTTTTTGTAATCGTTTTTCTTTCATGTTCAGCCTGTCCTTTCCTTCAGGATTCCTCCGTCCATTTCATATACATGGTCACAGAGAATACGGATATCTTCTTCGTTATGACTGGCGAGAAGGATGGTCTTACCGGCAGCTTTCAGTTCCAGAAGAAGCTCTCGGATCTCTGCTACGCCATGTTTATCCAGTCCGTTGAAGGGTTCATCCAAAATGAGAAGACGGGGATCCTCCATAATGGCCTGAGCGATTCCAAGACGCTGGCGCATTCCAAGCGAATACTTTCCAACCGGTTTTTTCATATCGGGATCCAGGCCGACTTTTCGAAGAATAAGGCGGATATCTGCCTTGGAGCTCAGTCTCTGCATATTTGCCAGAATTTCCAGATTCTTCATTCCTGTATATTGTGTAAGAAAACCTGGCGTCTCGATGATAACGCCAAGGCTTTCCGGAAAATCGGTGTCTTTTCCAATCTGTTTTCCTGATACATGGATGGTTCCGGTTGTAGCCGGCAGAAAACCACAGATACATTTCATAAGAACTGTTTTTCCGGAACCATTATTTCCAACAATGCCATATACCTGTCCGTAATTCAGATCAAGATTTACTTCTTTTAGAACAAGGTCTTCACCGAAACGTTTAGTAACATGACTTATTTGTACACATGGAATTGACTTTAATAATTTATTGTGATTTACACTGTTCATATAATCGTTTTCTTTCCAATTTAAATCCTTTTAATTTTAGATCCTTTCAATTTCTCAAAGGCAGGACTATATTTTTATTTTCAGAAAAGCGGTCTGACATCTCAAATTTCTTCAATTTTATCATATAGTACACTTCCCAGAACCGGGATCAGTACAAGTAGAAATAATAACAAAAATAACCATAAACCAGTCTGGTATGGTCCCCAGTTTCCAGAAGGAGTAATCCATTCTGGCGGGTAAAACCAGAGTTGTTCTTTAAAATATCGTTGGTGTAAAATAATTCCGAAATAATAACTTATAAAAGGAATTCCGTAAGCCATATAAGCAGATTGACACAGAGTTCCGCAGATACCTCCAAGGGTACTTATGATACCTCCAAGGATGCTCATGCGGAGAGCTTTCATTAGAAGCTTTGTCAGCAGATCTTTTGGAATATTTCCTTTTACTTCCATAGGATAAAATATAACAAAATTAACCAAAAGCACTGTTATGACTGCCAGTAACCAGACCAGAAAACCAGACATCAGAATAGAAAAAACCTTTCCTTCCACATATTGACTACGGCTGGTTCTGGGGAGAGCAGTTTTTAAAAATCCGCTTCTATACTCCTGCAGGAAAGAATCACTCCAGGTAAGCACTGCTGCTATGGGTAAAATAAAAGATACAATCTGACCTTTTATAGCGCTATCCAGAAGGTCTATAAAAGCACCACAAGTCAAAGGTTTCTTCAGACTGGGGTAGGTTTGTCCAAAGAGAAGAGCTGCACAAGCAATCAGCCAGGCTGCCAGAAAATTTTTGGATGTAAGCATACGTTTCATCTCACCACTCATGATTTTTCCCCCAGAAATTCAAACGGATATTTCTTCATTCTGCGAAGCGCCAGAATAACCAGTATTACTACCAGAATAAGAAAAAATACACAGGATTGCCAGAGCTTTGGGAGTAATGGATCATAGCCCAGATTATGTTTCCCATAGACGGCCTGGTTTAAGGGACTGATCCAGCAGATCAGTACGTTTATCTGATACATCTCATACTTTTCTTTATGTAAAACAGCTGCCAGTACATTGGGATCCAGAAGAAATCCATAGATACTGTAAAACAGACCAGCTATCATGCCTTTTGTTTTTCCTTTGTAGAGATTCCCCACCAGAATTACAAAACTTAAAGTCAGGGAATAGCAAAAAAGCAAAAGGAATACCTGCAGCATACAGCCATAAGGTGAAATGCTTTCCATAACACGTACTGTAGACGGCACCTGCAGATTCTTTCCAAGATCAGAGTATCCAAGCATTGCTGCTGTGTCACTCCACAGATTGCCTGGATAGCTGTCCTTCATGCACAGCACAGAAGTAAACAAAAGCATAAAACATGTATATAAAATCGTTACGAATGTAATATAGACAAACTGGCCTAAGAGCCATTTCTTCTTGGTGGTACGGATCAGCTGATAAGGAGTGACTGGTGTCATTTTCGGCAGGTCGGAGAACAGCAAAAGCAAAAGCATGGAACTTAGAAGCACTGCTGTTCCATCCCCGAAGGTCCACAGGAAAGGTTCAATTGCCTGTACAGGCGTATTGTAGTTATCCATAACAACCATGATTCTTCTTGTAAGCAGAAAACTGAGCACAAATTCCAGAAAGAGGGTAAAAATCACTTTGGGATTACGGAAAAAGCCGAAGAAATTGTAGCGTACAATTCCAAGTGTCTGCTTCATATCAGTATCCCAGACTACGGTCTATAATACTTCCGTCTACTGCATTGATGGTAAGAAAGCTCCAGGTAGGCCAATCTGTCGTATCTGAGTAGGTTTCGCCATCATATTCGGAGTCAATCTTGCGGGATCCGAAGAAATCCCAGACAGGAACCAGAAGACCGGTATGGGCATCTGTGGATGGCTCATAAATTCTGGCATAGCCAAGAACGATACGGTCAATATTGAATACCCTGGAATTTTCATAGGTAAGGTTGTCCGCGTTGGTGACGATCATCATTTTTTCGTAGATATTCATGATCTCGCTGAATGGAAGCAGGCTTAAATTCTCAGTCTTAGTTTCTCCGATGGTGTATGGATTGCAATAAGTCATGCTGTCGATTCCGTCTGCATTTACATAAAAATAAAGGTTTTCGTAAGCCCAGGTTTCCATAGTACTGTCCATGTCTTCAAGCGCTCCACCTGCATCCATGGTATAGGTAAGCGGAGTTCCATTTATGGTACGGCTGTAGTAGATAACATAACCACTTCCGAGATAACTGGAGTTATCATCTGTTCCAATGGACGTCTGAATCGCATAATCCCATCCGCATTGGTTTAAATCGTCAAGGCCCATGGCATCTGCTTTTTCCTGGGCTAATTTCTTCGCGTCATCCAACGAAATTCCAATAGATTTTTCGGTAGGTTTTTCATATGGACTGCTGCTGGAATAATCGGACCAGACAGCGTCAGAAGGGATTTCTTTACCGTCTTTTTGGGCTATCTTCTGGATTCTTACTTCCAAAGAATAGGCTCCCCAGGAAGAGGTACGATAAGAATATTGGGAGCCGTCATCTAACTGGGCGATACCGGTAAAAGCATTGTCTTCCATAACTTCACCAGTATTGCTGTATGTCTGTACTCCCACGGCAGGTCTTCCTTCTACCAGATTTCTAGTCTCAGGTGCAGATTCATACTGGTTTTCCCAATAATCAATGTCATCGTAAATATCATATATGAGATTGCCATTATCATCGGTTCCCCAATTATTAGGATCCAGATTTCCGTTGGCAACATCTTCTTTTAATTCGTCGATTTTTTTCTTGATCTCATCCTTTGTCTGTACATAATAGCTGTCTGCAGTGTAAATCTTCGCATTTGAGAAAAAGGCATCCGTGATACCATCAAGAAGATCCTGTGTGACTGCAGCTGGTGTAACAGAAATTGCAGATATCTTTTCCACATCTGGTATTTCTACTGCCGCATCCGTATTTACCACAAGCTTGGATGTGTCGTCTGTTACTTGACTTTTGTAAGTCTCAGGCGCATTGATCAGGTCGCGGATAGTGGTTCTGGCAGCTGAGGCATTATCCGGGTGAACGTCAGTGGAGGCAGCAGTATCACTTGTACCAGTACTTTCAGAAGCAGTTGTCTGATCAGCGGAGGAGGCATTTCCTGCCATATTGACATCCTTGTCATCCGCTTCTTTGTAAGAATCCAGTGCTTTATTTCCCTTCTGCCTTACAAGGGAAGATTCTGGTGTCTGTGCACATCCCGCTAACATTCCCATGCAGAGAGTAAGTCCAATCATTCTTTCTATATTCTTTCTCATTTGTTTGAAGTCTCCCTTTCGATGTTTGAACATAACCGGAGATTTAGGGGAACGGGTGTTTGATATTGCTCATAGTAATCACCGGTCATGTTCTGATATAGATTATAGTACTTGGAATTACACCAAATCTTCCGTAAATTGTAACTGAATTGTAATCTGGCAAGAATTTCTTTACCATTCAATGAATACACAGGTTCCCTTTCCTATTTCACTTTCAATTTTCATTTGAAATCCATGTATATCCGCGATTTTTTTACAAAGTGCAAGTCCCAGACCCACACTTCCATTCGCCCGGGAACGGGATTTGTCAACCATATAAAATGCCTCTGTCACTTTATCAAGATCTTCAGCTGGGATTCCTTTGCCAAAATCCTGGACCATCAGTTTCTCAGCCGTCGCTTCCAGTATGAGTCTGGAATTGTCCGCGGAGGCTTTTACTGCGTTGTCAATAAAATTGTTTACCAGACTTAACATAAGATCTTTGTCAAAGTTTTTCTTCAGATCAGCAGGTTCACACTGAAGTTCCAGACAGATATTCTTCTCTTTCAGACGGCAGAGGTTAAGCTGTCTGGAATCCTCCAGAAAAGATTTCACTGAATTTTCTGTTGGGGCAAAACGTGCCTCCCCAGTTTCATATAATCCGGTAAGTTCCAGCATTTTTACCGAAAGTCGGGACAGCCTGCGGCATTCACTGGAAATATAGGAGAGAGCTCTCTCCTGCTGCTGTCTTTGCAGGCGCACTGTGAGAAGGGTATCTGCATATCCCAGGATAGAGGTCATAGGTGTTTTCAGCTCATGGGCAAGACTTCCCATTAACTGTCGTTGTGTATGGTTTACAGTGGAAAGGCATTCAATCTGTTCTTTAACCTTGGAGGACATCTGATTAAAGCTTTTGCCAACCTGCGCCAGTTCCGTATCTCCTTCCGCAGGAACTTGTATATCATAGTTGCCTTCAGATACAGAAACCGCAGCTTCCCTTAATTTTGTAAGGGGTGCCATAATTTTCCGCAGGCTGAAAAAAAGAATTGTTCCGGTTAACAGAAGAAGAACCAGCGTCAACATACCCGCCTGATAAAAAAGGATCCTGTTACTCTCCAGAACATCAGAAACGTCTTTATAAGTGACAATCTGATAATTCAGATTTGTAGTTGACTCTGTGGAGGAATAAAAAAAAAGCAACAGTGTTTTACCGTCGGCTTTGCTGATAAGGGGATCACAGATATAAGTATCCGCGTCATACCATTTTCCGTGTAATTCCACTTCTCCCAGTTGTTCCTGGATTCCCTGAACATCGAAGTCATAGGCGGTACCGTTGTAAAGTTCTTCATCATTCTGATATAGAACAGCACTGTCATGGAAAATCTGTCGGAAAGCGTAGATAAGAATTCGGTTTCGGACTTTCTCATCGGAATTAGCGGACTGACTGCTTGTAAGTCTTAATTTCTCCTCAAATTGTAAAAGATTATTCTGAAATTTGGTATATTCATAGTTATTGATATACTGAATACTCTGATTCTTCCAGCGATATGAAGTATAGAAAAAAACAGCGGAGGATAAAATCAGGATCACGCAGGCCACCTGTAAAAAGATTTTTGTAAAAAGCTTCAAAATTCCACCTCCAGTCGGTATCCAATGCGGGGAATGGTTTTGATCCTGTTCTGCCAGCCCAGCTTTTTGCGGATACGTCCCACATGTGCATCTACTGTTCTTGTTTCTCCTTCGAATTCTACGCCCCAGAGACCGGCCAGAAGCTGCTCTCTTGTAAGAGCTTTATTGGGATTGCGGACGAACATCATAAGGCAGTTGTATTCCATTGGTTTCAGGTAAATTTCCTCTCCATTTCTGGTAACGGTATGGCTTATGGTGTCTATGGTAATATTGTTAATCTGTATCTGCTCCTGTAAATTTCCATGACGTTCCAGTACTTTCTCCAGGCGGACCATCACTTCCAGCATCTCGAAGGGCTTTACAATATAGTCTTCGGCACCTTCTTTAAGGCCTTTTACTTTGCTTGCGATGTCGGCTCTGGCGGTGAGAAAAATGACGGGAATGCCATAGTGATTCAGTTCTGGTAAAAGGGTATATCCATCTTTTCCAGGGAGCATAATATCTACAAGGGCGCACTGGAACTCATGATCCCAGGCAATTCCTTCGCTGGCGTCATTGCCGTCCAGGTAGCTTACGGTCTGGTAGCCGGTGACTTCCAGGTTCATGCAAAGTAAGTTATTGATTGCTGGTTCATCTTCTATTACAAGTATTCTGGCTTTCATTTCGGGTCCTTTCTTGTATACTCTGAAAAATAATCCTTATTTGATGTACTGGTTCTATTATACATGTTTTGGTAGTGATAAATGTAACCATATTGTAAAAAGCAGATATAGGGAAAAGTTGTGTGCGTTATTGATGGAAATGTGGCAAACTTTAAAGCTTTGTAGATATGGAGGCAGTCCTTATACAATCGCCCCACCTGAGATGGGTGGGGCGATTAAAAAATTATAGTATTTATTCAGCAGGTATTATTTCGCGAAGTGGTAACTGAGAAGTACAGAACAGTTACAAATTATTTACATGGAAATCAGTCCAAATGCATTTGCTACAGAGCTAAGCAGGATAATTGCTGCAAATATCGGGCAGAGGTATTTGATCATAAAGTTAAAAATCTTTTTCCTGCGGAAAGTTCCGCCTTCAGCTACTACTTCCTCCTCAATCTTTTCCACTCCCACTTTTCTGGAAATTAAAAGACAGGTTGCAAGTGCGGCAATTGGCATCATTACAGAATTGGTGAGGAAATCAAAGAAATCCAGAAACTGCATTCCAATGATTTTTACAAAGCCAAGCGGTCCATATCCAAGGGAAGAAAGAGTTCCAAGAAGAATCATGATCACACCAACAATAACGGTTGCTTTCTTTCTGTGCCATCTCAGTTCGTCCTGGAAGGTAGATACAGCGCTCTCCGTCAGGGCAATAGAGCTGGTAAGAGCTGCGCACAGCACCAGTACAAAGAACAGAATCCCAATGGGAGTTCCCAACCCCATACTGGCAAATACCTTGGGAATGGTGATGAACATAAGCGCCGGTCCTGCCTGTAAAGTATCCGGATCTCCACCGGAGAATGCAAACACAGCCGGAATGATCATCAGACCTGCCATAATGGCAATTGCAGTGTCAAACACTTCTACATTCTTGGTGGAACCTTCGATAAATACGTCCTTTTTCATATAAGAGCCAAAGGTTACCAGAATTCCCATGGCAATAGACAGGGAATAAAACATCTGACCCATGGCGGCTACCACTGTCATCCAGGAGAAATTCTCAATATTTGGTACCAGGAAATATTTCACTCCTGCAAGGGCACCTGGTCTTGTAACAGAGTAAACAGTAATAAGCACAGATAAAAATACCAGAACCGGCATCATAAATTTGGAAACGCGCTCTACTCCGTTTCGGACTCCTGCATATATGATTGCAACTGTTAAAAATGCAAAAATAAGGAAACAGACCTCTGTGGAGGTACCATTCGAAATAAACTCAGAAAAATATCCGTCTTCTGCCAGCTTCTGGCTGTTACCTTTTATATATTCGATCAGATATTTGATAACCCATCCGCCGATAACGGAATAGTACGGCACGATCAGGACTGGAATGATGGCATTGATCCAGCCACCAAAGGACAGCCATTTAGACTTGCCAAATTTTCCAAAAGCGCCTACCGGGCTTTTTCTTGTCATTCGGCCAAGGGCGGTTTCGGCGACAATCATAGAGTAGCCAAAAGTAAGTGCCAGAATAATGTAAATCAGTAAAAATATTCCACCGCCGTATTTTGCCGCAAGGTAAGGAAATCGCCATATATTTCCCAGTCCGACGGAAGCTCCGGCAGCAGACAGTACAAATCCCAGTTTACCGGAAAAAGTACTTCGTTCATGATGATGTTTTTCCATAAATTTTTCCTTCCAAATTCGTAAAATTTGTTTTTGCTTTTTATAAACTCCAACTCTTATGATGATAACATGGTTTTGTGTTAAAGGCAAACAATATATATAAAATAACAGCAATAACAAATAACAAATAATACAAAAACGAGGGAAAAATTATTGATTTTAATAAAATAAGATCTTATAATTAAGCTTATCAATTAACATATATATGTTATGGAGGGTGCGGATTATGAATGAAGAATTGTTTAACGAAGCAACGAAATCAAATGTTCTCACAAAGAAACTGATCGACCAGCTTCTGGAGAGCATGACCTACAGCAGCATTTCCTTTATCAACTGGACCATTGAGACTTTGTCTCTGATCAAGGCGCGTCTGCAGCGCGGAGACCGGATTACAGACGAAGTCAGCGGAGAGGTTTATACCTTATACTCTTTCCAGCAGTTTGTGGAGAAGAATTTTTCTACTTATATAGCAAGCCAGGTATTTAAAGAGACTTCTAAGCCGGAGAAAATTTACTTCTCTCTGAAACCGTGTGAAGAGGGATACAGTCTGGTTGCTGCTGATTCTGACAGTAATAAAACCTACTCCTGGATCTCAAGCCTGAGTAAACGTTTCTCATTGGTAGAAATGATCGCCACAGGAATTGTATATGTGAAAGATACACGTACGAATACTTATCAGCCATTTATTTCCGGAAATGGCAAATATTGTAAGTATGATAAAGAGAAGGGAATTCTTGTAGAAATTTAATTATATTAACTGCCAGAGCGTATTTGAAAAGGGCTTTCTGCAAAAACTCCCGCAAAGTGGGGCGTGCAGATTACGGGAATGATTTATCAAATACGCTTTAGGGTATCAGACATAACAGACGGACACAGATCGCAAGGACTGCTTTAGCGAAATTTCAGCAAAGAAGTCCTTGCAATCTGTGTCCATTTTATTACATTCTAAGTTTTTTATGAAACTCCCGAATAGTATCATTGCTGTTAAAAATAAACATTCCTGCAAATACCAGCAGGCTGATTCCTGTGCATACCACAGATGGGTATGGAAAACGGATCAGGTGAAGAAACATAAGGATCAGCGGTACGAGACCAGCAAAAGCAGCCTGAACAAGATAAAACAGATACTCTTCTTTTTCCAGCTTTTGTACTTTTACGATCACAGGTATAGAGCCAAGCACTGCAAGAGCGCCAAATGGAAGGACAAAATCCAGAGACCATCCATGCCATCCGGTATATTTGTCCCACAGAACCGCGATAATAGTTACCAGGATCAACTGTATGATCTCGTTTTTTAAGATATTCCTCCGTTTGGCATAAGCAACCGCTACGATTAGCCATCCGCAAAGACAGCCAGCTGCGGCGAACCAGAACCAGTCCAGTTTTTCCCGTGTAAGGTAATTGATCATGCCGCAGAGAATTGCAGCTGCAATGCAGACAAAATTGAAAACCTGCACGATTCTCTGCGCCTCCTTTTTCTCTTTCAGGGAACAGCCGGGGAAATTATTGGTTTTTTCTGTATAAGGAATTTCTTCTTTTTTCAGCATGTTCAGAAAATTTCGCTGAATATTATCCTTGGGAAGCTTGGAGGTAAATCCAAGAACCATTTCGTTTTCGTAAGAACAGGAACAAAGCTGCATGGAGTTGGTACTTGCGAAAATTCCGAAACGGTCAATGTACTGGTTATACTCCTTTGGAAAACGAAGAATTCCAATATTGGAATAAACAGCCGTAATGCTTCTAGAGCTTAGGTTTGCTCCCAGCATAAGGAAATATTTCTTTATTTCCAGGGGAACTGCACGGATGACCGGATTTTTCTCCAGACGGACATAGCTATTCATATGTCTGGCAATTTTCTCTTCTACCAGTTCCGCGGCAAACTGCTCTTTCACGTGAGCCAGAATTTCTGTAAAATCAGAAGTTTGGGAAAAATCATGTCCCACTTCTATCCAGCCAAAAAAATTTGCCATAGACTGTGAGGGAAAATAATTCCGCAGATTTACAGGAACCATAAGGGCAATGGGGCGATTTTGCCTGCTCTTGGGAATTTCCTCATGGATGGAACAAAGAAACATGGCTGTGATCAGAATGGTTATGGAGACACCGTATTCTTTTGCTTTTGCATGAAGCTCTTTTACCGGAAGTACAATCTCTGTAATATGCATATCCTCATGAAGCAGCCGTTCTCCCGGAAGTCTGACAGCGCGAGGTTTTTTCTCAGAATTTCCGGGAATATCCGAGGAATAATACTGGGAAAAGCTATCCTCCTCTTGATCACCGGGGGTGCTTGTATCCTTGACTGGCAGAGATGGCAGATTTTGTTCCGGGTGAGCCTTCTTCAGATAATTGATTACCAGTTCCTGAAGAAAATGCATTGCCCCGGTACCATCTGTCAGCGCATGGAAAACTTCAAAATTGATTCTTTTTTCATAATAGCTGACCTGAAAAAGAAGATTCTTTTTGTCTGGAATATACAGCCTGCTGCATGGAGGCTTCTTCTCTTCCTTTACAATTGGACGAATATCCCTGTGTTCCAGGTAGAACCAGAATAATCCTTTTCGGAGAACCATCTGAAACAGAGGATATTTTTCCATGGTTTTTTCAAGAGCGGCCTGGAGAAGCTCCGGTTTTACATTTTCCTTTAGTTCACAGTAAAAACGAAATACTCTGGTATCATTTTTGCCAGTTACCAGAGGAAAAGCAAGGGCCGCGTTATCCAGTTTTCTCCAGTTCGAATATCCTTCTTTCAATTTTCACACTTCCCTTTTTAAGAATTCGTTCATATAAGAAAAACTTTCCTGCACATGGAAAAAGCGGATTCCAAGAGCAAAAAAGCCGTGAAGTGCATCTTTGATCCGGTGTACTTCTACATAATTACCAGCCTCTGCCAGTTTTTTTCCATAATCTTCGCCTTCATCACGAAGAGGATCAAACTCTGCTGTGAGAATCAGGGTTTCTGGCATATTAGAAAAATCTCTTGCCAGAAGAGGTGCAAAATAAGGGTTGACCCGATCCTCCGGACAGCTCTCATACAGATTCAGATAATCCTGCATTTTCACTGCAGTAAGCAGGTAGTCGGTGCCGTTCTTTTGCACAGAGGCATAGGGAGATGCGGTTGTATAGGTATTATATAAGGCTGGATAAATAAGAATCTGCCGGAATACCTGAAAGTCGCCCTTGTCTCTTGCCATAAGAGCAACTGCGGCTGCAAGATTTCCTCCGGCACTGTCACCCATGATAGTGATTTTACGGGGATCAGTATTCAGAATCAGCTTATTGGTGTAAAGCGCTTTCGCCGCTGCATAACAGTCCATCAGAGCCGTTGGAAAACGATATTCAGGAGCAAGCCTGTATTCCACAGATACTACAATATGACCGGTAGACTGGGACATTCTGGCACATACACGGTTATAGGTATCCACACTTTCTGTCACCCATCCTCCGCCATGAAAAAATAGAAGAACTGGAAAAGTATGGCCTTTTTCCACCCCGTTTGTCATGGCTTCTTCAGTAGGAAAATAAATCCGCAGAGGGATTTCGTAGTCCCCGTTGAAAATCTGGATATCCATTTTTTTCAGAAAAATATTCATGGCATCCAGCTTCTTAATGTCCACCAGTCTGCGGGAGGATTCCACTTCGATATTGCCGTAGGAAAGGGTGTGGAGAATTGCTCGCATGGTTTTGGAAATCATGGCCTGTATTCCTTTCTGGTTTTAAAATCAAGCTTCATCAGACTGTTCTGTTATGGAAAAATCAGTCTTCTGCATTAGCTGGCAGGCATCAGATAGAACGGAAGCCTTTTCCAATGATTTCGCTGCTGTTTACGATGGTAATAAATGCATGAGGATCAATCTGTCTTAAATGAATACGAAGACGGTTGGTCTCGCTTCGGGTAAGCACAGTCATCATTACCTTCTGCTCCTTCTTGGTATAGATGCCAAAGGCCTTCTGCTCTGTGGCAGAACGATGCAGGTCATTGATGATGAACTCTTCTACCTGCTCCGGATATTTACTAATGATCGTACATACCTTTCTCAGGTTCAGACTCTCAATTGCACTGTCTACTACAGTGCATTTCAGGATCATTCCAAGAATACAGTAAAGTCCGGTCTGGGCACCGTAAAGGTAAGCAGCGATCAACACAATTCCCAGGTCACTGACCAAAAGGGCACGTCCGATCTCAAGGCTGGTATATTTGTGCAAAATCATTGCCACAATATCAGTACCACCAGTGGAGGCACCGACATTAAATACCATAGCAGCTCCCACTGCAGGAAGGATCACTGCAAAACAAAGCTCCAGGAACACGTCATGTGTAAGTGGCGAACTAAGGGGATAAATAGCTTCACAGGCACTTACATAGAAAGACAGGGCAAAAGAGGAATAGACAGTCCAGCCCATGGAGCGGATTCCAAGGAAGAAAAATCCAAGTACAACAAGTGCTGCATTGACGATCCACATAAATGCACCTACATTCCACTTCGGAAATAAGGTAGAAAGGATAATAGACAGACCAGATGTACCACCAAATGCGAAATGGTTGGGTGTTTTAAAAATGGCAATTCCAACCGCTGTAAAAATCAATCCCAGATTCAGAATGATAAAGAACATCAGGTTGTCTTTTGTAAATATATTTTTTTTCATAAAACGAGTCCTCTCCTTCTTTCGGTGAACTCAGTATAACGTAAAAAATGAGTCCTGTAAAGAAACGGAATCAAAGAATCCCGCAAGGCAGAATTATACAAACTCTGTTTTCCCGCTCTTCGTCGCTGCATCTATAAGCTCTCCTAACCGCTTATTGCAGCTTCCAACCGGAACAGCCGTGCAGATTATCCTCTCACAGCTTTTCATGGCTTTTTGCGCCTTCTGGAAGGCTTCTTCACTGATTTCCATGAAGGGTTCTTCCGTGATCACCTTTGAAGCCAATAGTCTTGCCAGGCGGTAATCCACGTCATTGGTGTAAAGAATACCTGCAATAAAAGGTGTATGCTCTTTCTGCAGCTGACGGAATATGGGAATACCAGTGCCGTTTCCACAGATTACGAAAGTTTTCGCTTCTCCGTCTGGTTTCGGAAGCTCAATACTTCCAAACAGGGGATCAAAAAATCCATTGTTGATCTCATACAGCTCCTTGATCATGTTCTCTTCAAAAATATCTTCCGGCTTTCCAAAATGAGAAATAGTATCTCCCTTTACGCAGATGATCTTATCTGCAATTTTCTGTGCCAGATCGATTTCGTGAAGAGACATGATAACTGTGATCTGCTTCTTTTTTGCCATATCCCGAAGAATGGATAAAAGATCCAGCTTATGTTTGATATCAAGGAAAGAGGTTGGCTCATCCAGAATAATAATATCCGGTTCCTGGCAGATCGCACGGGCAAGAAGCACTCTCTGACGCTGGCCGTCGCTGATGTTGTTAAAGTCACGACTGCCAAGCGATTCCGCATGCACCGCTCTCATGGCTTCCTCTACCTTTTCCTCATCCTCTCTGGAAAGAATACCGAGTCTGCCTGTATAAGGGTAGCGTCCGGTTGCCACAATATCATGACAGGTCATAAGCTCCGGACGCATTCGTTCCGTAAGAACTACTGCCATGCGTGTGGAAAGCTCTTTATAGGAAAAAGAATTCAGATTGCGATCATCAAAGTAAACTTTTCCACCAATGATCTGCAACTGTCTTGTGATACTTTTCAGAATCGTAGATTTACCAGAACCATTTGGACCAATGAGAGTTACAATCTCCCCTTTTTTAATTCCAATACAGATATCATGAATTAAGGCCTTTTTGTCATAACCGACAGAAAGGTTATCCATATGAAAATAGTAATTATCCATTTCAGTTTCCTCTCTTCTTCCGCAACATCATGAAAATAACAACAGGTGCTCCAAAGATGGAGGTAACGGTACTGATATTCAGCTCCAGAGGGGCAAAAGCCATTCTGGCAATCAGGTCACACATCATACAGAAAACTGCACCGCCCAGGAATGTTCCCGGAATGATTATAAGTGGTCTGGATGTGCCGAAGCTTCTTTTCATCAGAAATGGGACTGCAATTCCAACGAAAGAAATCGGTCCTGCAAAAGCAGTTACAGTTGCTGATAAAATACTGGAAAGCAAAATCAATGCAACGCGGAAGAATTTGATGTTTACGCCCATGCTTTGTGCATAAGCTTCTCCCAGCTGATAAGCACCGATGGGCTTTGACAGCAGGAAGGTCAGGGCCAGGGTAATTCCTACCACCACACAGGAAATGTAAACATTACTCCAGCTCATACCGGAGAAGCTTCCCTGTGACCATCCGTGAAGATTTACAATATCGGAATCATCTGCAAAAGTTACCACAAAATCAGTTACTGCAGAACAGATATAGCCAATCATGATTCCGGCAACCAGAAGGGTAGCCATGTGCTTGATCCTTTTTGAAATCAGAAGAATAAAACCTATGGAAATCAGGGAACCAATAAAAGCTGCAATGATCAGAGTGTAAGAAGTTACGTTTACGGCTCTGCCAAGATAATAAATCATGGTAAGAGCTACTACCATTTTCGCACCGGAAGAAATTCCCAGAACAAAAGGTCCTGCAATGGGATTTTCAAAAAAGGTCTGAAGAAGAAAACCAGATAAAGATAATGCACCTCCAAGGATGGCTGCCATCAGGATCCTGGGAAGACGGATTTTCCAAATGATGCTGTATTCTTTTGTATCTGTGGCTTTTTTCAGCAGGATATCTATGATCTCAGACAGAGAAATATGAACATTTCCTGTGTTGATATTCAAAACTGTGATCAGGCCAAAGGCCAGGATCAGCAGAATGAAAACCATAGCGTAACGAGATCGTCTCTTAAAATTTTCCATGTGGAAGCTGGTTCCAGCGGATTGATTGCTCATTTTATTTTTCTCCATTTTTGTTTCATTTACAACAGAACCTGCTGTCAGCTCAGCTTATGAAGAAAAGTCATATCCTCTTCACTTCCGCCGGTAAGCATCAGGTTCAGATCTGTGATCAGTTCACCAATTATATCTGTATGCTGGTACATGGAATCATCAGTTACCCAGACATTTCCCTCTTTTACGGCTTTAAAATCAGCCATCAGACTTTCTTTTGCAAGAAGATCGTCTATGCTTTTTACAGACGCATCAATACTGGAGTTGTAGATCAGATAATCTGCATCTGCCGCAGTATTATAGAATTCCTCCATGGTAATGGCAACGGAAGTTTTTCCACTGTCATCCTGAAGATCTGCGAATGCATTTCTTCCACCGGCAATCTCGATCATGCTGGAAATATAATCTTTAGGATTACGTACTACAGGAGAACCGCTGGTATTGATGTAGAAAAATGCAACTGTTTTTTCCGTATTTGTAAAGTCCTTTAGCTTCTCAATAACCTGTGCCTGCTGGTCAAAGAAGGTCTTTGCCTCCTCTTCTTTGTTCATCATTGCGCCATAAAGCTTGATCCACTCTGTACGTCCAAGGGGCTGGCTCTCATAGCTGGAGCGATCGGTGAAAACAGGAATTCCAAGAGTTTCGATCATCTCCTGTACCTTCGGTGCATGAAGGATCATGGTAGACTCTATTGCAAGATCACAGTCGTCACCTACCAGAAGCTCGTAATCCGGTTCATCGTATTTTCCCGCAAAGGTCATTTCGCCGTTATTGATAGCATCAGCTGCTGACTGGATATACCAACCGGAAGCATCAAGACCTGACAGCTTGATGGAGTCTACACTTCCGATTGCATCGAACAATGCCATCGGGGAAGTGGCTGCCATGTAGATGGTGTCAAGTGGCTGCTGAAGGATCTGGATTTCAGGATCCAGATCATCAGGTGCCTCTTTGCCCTCTGGGACGATCAGATATCTGGCATCATCATGGATGTCCAGAAGTTTGTAACCGTCATTGTAATAATACACGTCAAAGCATTCTGCAAAAGACAGATCCATGGCGGATTCATAGGTCAGACCTGCAATTTCAGGTGCAGCACTTTTTTCTGATGTGTCAGAAGAAGTCTCCCCGGAAGCATCTGCTTCCAGGTTCTCCTCTTCTGCCCATACCGGAGTAATGGCAGTAAATGTCATAACTGTTGCTGCAAAAATACTTAAAATTTTATATTTCAGCTTTTTGTCATACATTTTTATTTTCTCCTGCTGATTATTCTTGCTACTGTGCATATGGTGAAGAATAGTAATTTATTCTTCCTCATCAGTTACAAAAATTGCTTCGTAAGCTTTTTCCCACTCAGCTTTTGCATTGTCATCCTTTTCATCTGCAGAACGGTCCACGATAAACGGGATTTTCAGAGTGGAATATTTCTCTGCGGAATCTTTCAGAAGGTTTTCTTTTGCTTCTGTGTCTGCTTCCTCTGTCGGGAGAATATCAGAAGAAAGGATAGAAATACCGCACTGACTCTTTACAAGAGCTTTGTAATCTGTATCTTCATCTTTTCCTGCAAAAGTTACGGAACCATCTTCCAGAGCAGCTGTAAGGCTGTCTACCGTACAGTCCTCTTTTTCCATTCCAAGAGCAGTAACTTTGTCTGTAAGATCAAGCTTATCCAAAATGTTAAGAGCATCTGTGGAAGCCACATAAGCAGATTCTACCGGCTGGTTGATTACGATTACATCTTTATCAAGTCCTGCAGGGATAACAGCACCCTCAGGTACGATCAGGTATTTTACAACATTGCCCATGTAGAGCTTTTCTGTACCTGTAAGTTCCTGGGAATCAGCAGCTTCTGTTTTTGCATTTTCTTTTCCGGAATCAACAGTTTCCGGTTTTCTTGCAGTATCTGTTGTCATATCTACTTCAAGAAGGGTAATACCCTTTGCGTAGTGATAAAGCTTAAAGTATTTTGCATGCTCAAGAGTAGTTTCGTCTTTATACTCAAGACCTGTGATCTCTGGTGCAGAATCATCCAGCTTCTTGTTTCCTGTGGAAAGCATGCTGTTGTCATCTGCCGGGTTATCCTTGTCTGTTTTCTTCGGATCGTTTGCACCCTTTAAAGCGATATAAATGGTGTAAGTGATTTCATGAGCCTGGGACATTCTGGTTGTCATACCAATGATCGTATTATTCTGGTTCAGTGCTACCGGAATTGTGAAAGTAGAAGTTCCGCCGCCGCATGCACCGTAGTATTTATTTCCATTGGCTTTTACATAACCGTAATATTCACTGCTGAATACAATAGTCGCATATGCCTGACCATTTGTTACCGTAACTTTGTTACAGGAAATGCTGACCTTTCCAGAACCACCAGACCAGGAGAAACTGTCAGGAGTATAGGTTCCATCTGCTAATGTAGTAGAACTGTTTACAGATGCTGTTCCGCCGCTTAAGTCAGATTCGTATTTGGATTCCTCTTCCGGTTTCTTGTCTGGCTTTGGAGTTGCTGTTGGTGTAGGAGTTGCTGTCGGTTTTTTATTTGGTTTTGCAGTGGGTGCAGGAGTTGCTGTGATTGTTGTGTCAGGAGCAGTATCTGGCTGCGGATCATCCTGTACGTCACCTATCTTATTTAAAGTGCTGGACTGGAAAGTCAGGATCCTGTCATACCAGATCTGGTTTTTGTGGGAAAAAGCAGCAACTGCAATTCCATTGTCCAGGGCTTCAACAGGAATCTCATATGTATATTTGCCATTTGCGTCTGTCCCATATGGAATCCAGGTGGAGGAATCGGCTGCGGCAGCTTCTTCTTTTGTTCCAAGACATAGATAGTCGTAACCAGTTCCGCTTAAAGTAAGAACAGCTGTCATCTTTCCGTTTTTGGAAGTAAGGACACAGTCAATTACACGGAACATAGAGGAACTGGAGTTTACTGTAATATTATAAATTCCGCTTGCACAGCTGCCTGGAGCAGGGGTTGCTGTTGGCTCTGGGGTGGTGGTTGCTTCCGGAGTTGTGCTTGGCACTGGAGTTTCAGTTGGTGCAGGAGTCTCAACCGGTGCTTCGGTAGGCTCTGGGGAAACAGTTGGTTCCGGTGTTGGAGCAGCCTCTCCATATCCTGGAACCGCCGGTACGGTAATCGTCAATATACCCTTTGCGTACCAGTTCTGGCTCTTCTTGGAATGAGGAACGACTGCTATTGTCTGAGCTTCCTTGCTTGCAGTAACTTCAAAGGTGTAGGTATAGCCTCCTGCACTGTTCTCTACTCCTTTGATGGAATTTGCTTCTTTATCAGAGTCACTGGCACTGCCAAGATAGATCATGTCATAATTCTGTTTTGCGGTAGAAAGTGTGACAATATACTTATCCTCCGAAACCTTTACAGTGGAACCGGTGATTACGAACATTGCAAATTCATCACCGTTTTCTTTTACAAGCTTGATTCCGGCATCTGTAATCTCATTCTGGGCTGGTGCCTGGGTTGGAGCTGCAGTTGGCAGTGGAGTGGCAGTTGGCTCAGGGGCTGCAGTTGGCTCTGGAGTAGCTGTTGGTTCCGGGGCTTTCATTCCTGGAACGTTCAGTTTCAAAGCCATATTTGTGTACCATTTCTGATTTTTTACAGAAAATGGTACGATGCTGAAAGTCTGGACCTGTTCACTGGCAGGAACCTCAAAAATGAAAGTATAACCATCTTCATTTTCTGTACCAACGATTGCTGCTGCATTTTTTGCTTCGTCAGGATCTTCTTTAGAACCAAGATAAAGCTTCTCATAGTTCTTTCCGTCAGTATTGAGGGTTATCTTAATTTTATCACCATTTAATTCAGCAGAAGAGCTTTTGATTTTAAGCATTTTATATGCACTGTTATCTTCCTTGTCAATGGTCATGTTGGAACCATCTGGGTTCAGATCCTCTGGCTTTGTTTCTGGTTTATCTGTCTCTTCGGTTTTGCCCTCTTCTGTTGTTTCTGGTGCAGCTGTAGGCTGTGGAGCTTCTGCTTCCTCATTTTTGCTTTCTTCAGCAGGTGATGCAGTAACCTCAGGAGTGGTCTCAGAGGCAGGTGTTTCTGTAGCAGCAGGTGTCTCTTTCACAGCAGAGGCATCCACTGCTGCCGGAGTTACTGTAGTGTCAGTGTTTTCTTCCTCAGCTGTTGCGTTCTCCTGCACAGGGGTCTCAGCAGCAACAGCAGTCTTCTCCGCCTCTGTTTCTGGAGTTGGTGTAACAGAAACCTGTACGTTTGCATCCTCATTTTCTGCCTGTGTAAGTACAGCAGGAGTGACCGTCATCGCGACGGAAAGGAACAGTGCAAGAAAGCGTTTTGAATTTCTTTTCATTTCTTTTTCCTCGATTCTTCCTATTATTTTATAATTTGAATAAATCCCAATTGCTTCTGGAGCCTGTTTGTACAATGGGCAATCCTGACAGGATTATTTCAAAAAAATGCCTGCTTCCTCTGAGAAAACAGGCACTAAAAATTCAATATATTGTATTATCAAATATATTAATGAGAATGAAGTACTTTCTTCGGAAGCTTTCATTAAACGAATTCAGCAGGTTTCCTGACTTACAGATCAACACAGAATCCATCCTTCTCAGCAATATACCAATGGTTTCACTGGATTCTACTCCCTGGTTACAGTGACCGGATCGTTCAGGACTTTCACCTGATTCCCTCTTAGAGCGTGTTGAAAAATATTCCCACAATCTGCACGCTGTAGCAGACAGATATGTCTGGCACTGAAAACGGATTTATTCAATTCACCTCATTATAGCAGACCGTTATGTCGAAATCAATAGATTTATAGGGTTATTGCTTGTATTTACTGTACCCGACTTCATCTGTGCGGAGAAGTGTTCCATTCTCATCGTAGACACTGCGGTAGGTTTTACAGGTGTTTGGATCGGAATGCTCTGTAGTAATCTCTACCGTATTATTGTCAGTTTGGGTTCCGTAAATGGATACCGTTACGGCTTCCTCTTTTTCATCGTAAGAGGCTTCAATTTTAATTGGATAAGCAGTATTATTCTGAAAACGGAAATCCTGACCTCCCCACACCACTGCTGCGTCCAGACCATCCTCAACATAATCAATTCGGGCAGCGTGATTATGACGCTCAACAATGGTCAGATCAGACTGCAGGCATGCCATAAACAACGTAGTGGAAATCTGGCAGATTCCGCCTCCGATATCCTGGGCATGTTCGCCTCCTACAATTACAGTTGCTTCCCTGTACCCTCGTTCCTCAGTACGTGGACCTAAAGTATCGTTGTAGGAAAAAATCTGTCCTGGCTGAAGTTCCATTCCATCACAGGCTTCCACGGCAAGCTTCAAATTGGCAACACGGTTTTCGGTACCTCCGCCATATGTAGTATAAGTACCAAGAAGATTCAGATAAGGAAGGGCTTCTATCTCTTCTGTAGAAACTTCGGGTAGGGTTATTTCAAGGGGGATGGTAATCTTTGCCCCTTCTTTTGCTTTTTCCAGCTTCTTTGCAGCTGACTTCACATCAAATGAAATTCCGGTAACTGCCGGAATAATTTCATTATTTTCCCCCAGAGAAGCATCTGTGGCATCTGTATGTACTTTTTCATAATAGGCTTCCAGATCCAGTTCCTCTGGCGGTGTCTTCATAGTAGGACATTCGATAACAGCTTCATAATCTTCTATGGAAATTGCTTTTAGAATCGCTTCTTTCAATGCATCCATATCCGGACCGATTCCGGTTTTTCCCTTAGTGATAACCAGCTCTGTATCTGTAAGTTCACAGGAAGTCTGTATAGTGGTGGATCCCTTTGAAATTCCAGCATCCTCCAGAAGCTTGTCCAGTTCGTCTTTGTTTCGGGCTTCTGGCATAAGGGTGACTTCTTCCTTTGTCTTGCTGTTCATCAGTTCGATGCGGTCAGTTCCATGAGTAAACCAGGCACCATGTCCAAGAGCATAGGCACTTTCTACAATTGATTTTACATCAAGACCGAGAACAGGATAGATGGATACCTTAAAGTTCTTTCCATTCAGGGTAATGGTCATCTGTGTGTTCTCATATTTTTCCTGAAAATCTTTTGAAATTGCGTCAATGGCTTCCTCTTTGGTCATTCCCTGAATGGCTATGCCGTTTATTTTAAGCTTCTTCCAGATTACATTATCTGTAAGAAAATGACACCACAGCCCATACGCACCTGCCAGAATCAGAACCAGGATCAGAACTTTGATCACACCGTTTTTCACTTGTTTTTTCATGTAATAATTTTACCTTTTGCAGTCTTTTTTAGAGCGTGTTTGAAAAAGGCTTTCTGCAAAATATATCGCAAAGTGGGGCGTGCAGATTGCAGGAATGATTTTTCAAACAGGCTTTAGAGCAATGGGGTAAAAAAGCATGTCCGGTTTCCGGTATGGCATGCAGCCCCTACCTGCTCTACTTTTGCCAGAATTGTATCATTATCACAGTCAATAGTCAATGATTTCACATACTGAACATGACCGGAGGTTAGTCCTTTGGTCCAGAGCTCGTTGCGGCTGCGGCTCCAGTAAGTCATTTTTCCCAGCTTCAGAGTGGTAAGGTATGCTTTCTCGTTCATGTACGCAAGCATAAGAACTTCGTCTGTTTTGTAATCCTGCACAATAACCGGAACCATGCCGTCACTGTTTAATTTGAAATCTGACCAGGACATTTTGGACTTTAATTGGTTCTGTTCCATATTTTTAATACTCCTTTATGAAAAATTCTTCTGCAATTATGCCACCTGCTTTCATGCTCAATTCGAAAAAAATGAAAACAAGTGGCATATATCATATCGTCTTAATTGTAATTCTGTTTGTTCTGCCCTTAGAGACTTCCCTTCGTAGAAAGCACATCTGTAATACGAGGATCATAAGCTACCGCCATATCCAGCGCCTTTGCAAAGCTTTTGAACATGGCTTCTGCCATATGGTGATTATTTCCCGGTGTTAGAACCTTAATGTGAAGATTCATGGCTGCCGTATAAGAAATGGCGTAAAAGAATTCCTTCACCATTTCTGTGGACATATCTCCAATTTTTTCACTGGTAAACGTACCTTCGAAGGAAAGATACGGGCGTCCCCCGAGATCAATGGCGCAAAGCACAAGACACTCATCCATTGGAAGGATGCAGCTTCCGTAACGCCTGATTCCTTTCTTGTCTCCAACCGCTTCTTTAATAGCTGTGCCAAGAACAATTCCCGTATCTTCAATGGTATGATGATCGTCAACCTGAAGATCACCCTTTACCTTTATATCCAGATCAAAAAGTCCGTGGCGGGTAAAGCCATCTAACATGTGATCGAAAAATCCCACACCTGTATCCAGACTGCTTTTTCCGGTTCCGTCCAGATTCAGCTTTATGGCAATTTTAGTTTCCTTTGTATTTCGTTCAACAGTAGCTTCTCTTGTCATGACTGCTCCTTTTTATCTTCCTCTTCAAAGCGGACTGCAATGGAGTTGGCGTGTGCAGTTAGCTGCTCTGAGGATGCAAACTGGATGATGTCCTTGTGGATTTCCTGTAATGCAGACCTGGAATAATATACAATACTGGATTTCTTAATAAAATCGTCAACGGAAAGTGCAGAGAAGAACTTGGCTGTTCCGTTGGTAGGAAGAACGTGGTTCGGTCCCGCGAAATAATCACCAAGAGGTTCAGAACTGTACTCTCCAATGAAAATAGCGCCTGCATTTCGTACCTTCATCATTACCTCAAAAGCGTTCTTAGTGACAATTTCCATATGTTCCGAAGCAATCTCATTCGCTGCTTCAATTGCTTCATCCATATCTTCTGCAATAAGGATATATCCAAAATTCTCCAGAGATTTTTCGATGATCTCTTTTCTGGAAAGAACCTTCAGATAGCCTTCAATCTCTTTCTCTACATTCTGTGCCAGTTCTGTACTGGTAGTAATGAGGATTGCAGAAGCCATCTCATCGTGTTCTGCCTGAGAAAGAAGATCTGCTGCTACATAGTGTGCATTTGCAGTTTCATCTGCAAGGACAAGGATCTCACTTGGACCAGCGATGGAATCAATGCTCACATGTCCATAAACAGCCTTTTTTGCAAGGGCTACAAAAATGTTGCCAGGTCCTACGATCTTGTCTACCTTTGGGATGCTTGCAGTACCATAAGCAAGTGCTCCGATTGCCTGTGCACCACCAACTTTATAGATCTCATCAGCGCCTGCTTCTTTGGCAGCAACCAGAGTGGATGGATTTACTTTACCGTCTTTCCCAGGAGGTGTGGTCATAACGATGTGAGGTACTCCTGCCACTTTTGCCGGCACAATATTCATTAATACAGAAGAAGGATAAACTGCTTTTCCGCCTGGAACATAAACACCTACACGATTTAATGGTGTTACCTTCTGACCAAGCATGGTGCCATTTTCGGTACTGGTAAACCAACTGTTCTGACGCTGTTTCTCATGGTAGCTGCGGATGTTTACAAGTGCCTTGCGGATAACTTCCAATAAGGATGCATCAACTGCTTTATATGCTTCTTCAATTTCCGCTTCGGTTACACGTATGGTTTCCGGAGTTACCTCTACTTTATCAAATTCTTTTGTGTAAGAAAAAAGAGCTTCATCCCCTTTTTCTTTTACATTTGCAAGAATATCTGCTACTGCGGCTTCGAACTTGCCGTAATTATTAGGGCTCCGTTTTAAAAGATTTTCCAGGATATCTTTGGTAGATTCTTTTGTTAATCTTACTGTACGCATTGTGATCGATCCTTCCAATTTTATTTTATTCCAGAAAAAACAGTAATTTCAGATTACCTTTCGTAAATCTTCAATCAGCTTACTGATTCTTTCATTTTCCATTTTCATGCTTACCTGATTCACAACCATTCTTGCTGAAAGAGGGCAAACTTCTTCTAACACCTTCAGTCCATTTTCACGAAGTGTGCTTCCGGTCTCAACGATATCCACAATCACTTCAGAAAGACCTACAATAGGGGCAAGCTCAATAGAACCATTCAGCTTAATGATTTCCACAGTCTGATGTTTCTTATTATAGAAATAATCTTTGGCAATGTTTGGATATTTGGTTGCCACACGAATCAGCTGATTTGAATTCAGAAGGGGTTTGGCACTTTCAGGTCCGCAAACACACATGCGGCAGGCTCCAAATCCAAGATCCATTACCTCGTAAAGCTTACGGCCTTCTTCCAGGATCGTATCCTTTCCGACAATTCCGATGTCAGCTGCGCCATATTCTACATATGTAGGTACATCTGGTCCTTTGGCAAGGAAAAAACGAAGCTTTAATTCTTCATTTACAAAAATCAGTTTACGGGAATCCTTATCTTTCATCTCTTCGCAGGTGATCCCGATTTTCTCAAGCATGGCAAGGGTTTTGTCTGCAAGTCTTCCCTTGGTAAGGGCAAAAGTCAGATATCTCATAATTCCACCTCACAAACCTTAGTTACTTTCTCTGGGCGAAGGGCTACATTTCTGCCCTGGGCGCGAAGCTCTTTGGCCTTCTGGATTGCCTGGATACGGTTTTCTTTGCGGTAAGTGATAACCGTAACGCCCTCCTCTCCCTCCATTTCGATTTTCTGTCTGGAAAGAGCCATCAGAAGGTTATCTACTACAATGGCAAACCCGATGGATGCAGCAGGCTTGCCGAAATGCTTCATCAGCTGATTGTAGCGTCCGCCCTTGATCAACGCTTCTCCTGTACCATAGGTATAAGCCTGGAAAATGATTCCGGTATAGTAATGATATTTGCTTAACATTGCAAAATCAAAAGTAACGTATTTCTCATAGCCGTAAACCTTCAGAAGCTCATAGATTTCTTCCAGACGCGCAACCGCCTTTAATGCCTGTGGATTGTCCGTAAGGGATTTTGCCTTTTCCAGAACTTCTGTCGATCCGAACATCTGAGGAAGCTGGGAAAGAACTCTTGCAAGGGATTTATCCATGTTCTTATTCTTTACAAGCTCTTCCACACCAAAATAGTTTTTCTGGGAAATCAGCTCCCGAAGCTCTTCTTCCTCTTCCTGGCTCAAGCCTGTCTGGGCAAAAATCGCTTTATAATAGTCAACCTGCCCAACGCTTACCTGAAATTCGGTAAGTCCTGTCGCAAGCAGACACTCTACTGTCATAGCCAGAATCTCTGCATCTGCTTCCGGTGAATCATCGCCCATACGCTCAACGCCCATCTGGGTTGTCTCTTTCAATCTTCCGCGAAAGCTGGAATTATTGATAAAAGTGTTGCCTGTATAACACAGACTTACTACTTCTTTTTCAGGGTTAAAATAGGTAGCACAGGCTCTGGAAACGGACGGTGTAAAGTCAGGTCGAAGAACAAGGGTATTGCCTTCTCTGTCAAAAAATTTATAAAGATCCCTGGAGGGAATGGTTCCCACTTCTTTACTAAACACTTCAAAATATTCAAATGTGGGAGTTTCTATATCTTCAAAGCCATACTGATGGAATACACGGTGAAGCTTTTCCTGAAGCTTTTGTTTTCGGCTGCATTCCTGACTGTAAATATCCCGTACACCCTCCGGCGTATGAAAAATTCTCTGCATATCATGTTTCCTCCATGTTGTTTCTTGCTTGTTAATTACATAACGCTTTATCACGCTACTACGATAATGCGAAATCAATGTTGATTATAGTGGAATATTCCAAGATTGTCAAGACGAAGTGTTGCGTGGTTACTGTTCACTGGTAACATTCCGCGAGATGTTTTTTGTGAACAAAGTTCACAGAAAACCCGAGAGTTGCGGCGCGAAATCATGCAAAGCATGATTTCTGTGCATCGCGAAGCGTGTTACTGTAAACGGAGTGAACAGTAACGTTGCGTGTGTTATGGCAACACGCGTGTTTCCAGATCCAACTTTAATCCCTCTAAATAAGGAACCAGAAAGCCGCTCTTTTTCGGCAGGTAATACTTCTCATCCAGTTCCTCCCTGCGGAAGCTTTTCCGTCCGCCCTCTTCCATCCGTCTCCAGTATGCCAACAGTTCCCGAAAAGGCAGATAATAAAATAAGTTCAACTGACTGAAAAATATAAGAAAAAATGCCACGCCATTCTGTTTTTCAAAGTCCTCCATAAATTTCACCTGATGAGGATGAATATTTGCCAGAGGAAACGTCTGGGCGCTGCATTCCTTTGCATCAAAGCAGACAGGAATTCCCTGTACTGCACCTATATAGTCAACAGTACTTCGCTGGTCAAAGTATGCCAGAGTAATGTGACGGTTCTCTTTGTCCATGCGTACCGGAGTGATGGGAGTGGGAATCTTCTGTATCAGAGCAAGTCCCTTCTCCCTGTACTGATCGTTTGTTCGGTTTACAAGGTCCTCCAGGGTAGAACCCCGGAGCCCTCTGCTGTTCCATGTCGCCATTCTTACGGTTCCTCGTAGCCAAGAAGCTTGATGGAAGGATAATATCTTACAACTGCTTTCCCTACGATCTGGTCAAAGCGGACGAACGTGTTCTTCCAGAAGCGGGAATCCTTAGAATCATTTCGGTTATCACCCAGCATAAAATAGCAATTATCCGGAACTGTATATGGACCGAAGCTTCCCTGCATTTTCTCTGGAATAAAGGAATCATCAAGAGCAGTCTCAGAACCGTCGATGTATACCTTTCCGTCTTTGATCTCAACAGTCTCTCCCGGAAGTCCGATCACACGTTTGATGAAAAGCTGGCTTTCATCATCCGGATACTTGAAAATTACAATGTCAAAGCGCTCGGGATCCTTGACTTTTTTGGAAATCTCATGTCCAAACAGATCCAGATTGATACCATATGCAAGACGGAATCCAAAGATACGGTCGCCGGTCATAATAGTCTTCTCCATGGATGGAGAAGGGATTTTTGCGTTGATCAGTACTACATTGTTGATAACCAGGACTATAGCAACTACAATGATGATCATTTTTATATAGTCCCATACTTCATGCCAGATTTTCATATTATTTATTCTCCTCTACGTGTTCCTCTTTCAGGATTTTTTGAAACAGATAAGGCAAAGGAGCCGTGAACTCTTTGCCAGACAGATAGGAAAGACGCCCTTCAATTTCCGGGATTTCCAACCTGTATGCGTGAAGCAGCTGCGATTTCAGACCATACTTTCTGCGGTATTCATCGTTTAAGGTACGCCTGCCGTACTTGTAATCTCCAATAAGGGGATGACCAGTTCCTGCAAGGTGTGCCCTGATCTGATGTGTGCGTCCGGTGATCAGCTCCACCTCAAGAAGGGTAACGGTTCCGTTATCTCCAAGGGGACGGTATCTGGTCTCAATGGGAAGTGCTCCGGATGTTTCCGTTTCCTGTACTGTTACTTTATTACATTTTTCGTCTTTATGCAAATATCCTTTGATATATTTTTCATTTTTTATAACACCATTTACCAGGCAGCGGTAAAATTTGTGAAGGCTTCGATCATGAAACAATGAAGAAAGCTCCTGAAGTCCTGTCAGGGATTTTCCTGCAGCCACAAGTCCGCTGGTATTACGGTCCAGACGATTGCAGACAGATGGGCGGAAGGTATGTAAAGACGCTTCCGTAACCGCTTCGCTTTCAAGAAGATACCCCGTCAGATATTCTACCAGTGATGGTTCCTTATCATCTGCAGGCTGGGAAAGCATTCCCACAGGTTTGTTGATCAGAAGGATATTATCGTCTTCATACACAATATCAAGCTTCTGATGAGCTCTTGCTGCAGTTTCCTGTACTCCTGCAAATTTTCCGAAAGTCTCATCCGAAAGGAAAAGCTTTACATGGTCACCAGTGGAAAGCTTCTCATTTCCAGTGGCTCTGCCACCGTTTAAGGTAATATTTTTCTTGCGGAGCATTTTGTAAAAAAAGCTTTTGGGGGCTTCACGGAGAAGCTTTCCTAAATATTTGTCAAAGCGCTGTCCCGCTTCATTTTCATTAATAATAAATTCTTTCATGTTGGATATCCTCTTAGATACACAAATTTAGGATCACATGCTTCACCATTTCATCTCTGGTAAAATCAGGATATCTTGGATCTGGTGTAAAGCGAAGCCCTTCTTCTAAGGATTCCTTGTGTTCGTTCATAGAATCAAGCCGTTCCAGGAAAGGACGAAGCTCTCCCAGAATTTTCACATCTACTTTATAGCCGTTTTTGCGAACCAGCTTCTGGGCTTCAGCAGCCATATAATTTGTATCTGCCTTCGGATCACTGGTATAACCGACTACGGTATTTCCGCATACTGCAATGGCATCTATGGTGCATTTTTTTTCATAGAAAGTCATATACATCTCGTACGCCATAACAAGATCACCCTGATGTGCATGGATCTTCTTGTACAGGACCGGATCTACAGGCTTTGCCAGATAAACCATGATCACATCTACCACAGCCTTACAGCCTGGAAGAGATCCTACCAGAGCAATGATAGTCCAGATAGAATTTCTGGTACCAAGGTAGATCCACATGCTGATGAAAATAAAAATGGGGACACCAAGCATAATGGCAGCAATTATAATCTTGCGCTTTCGTTCACGCTTCAGATATCCGAATTCTCCTTTGTTTGTCTGCATTAATTTCATGAAAACACTCCTATTTCTGCTTTTTTCTTGTGTGATGATTGCGGATGGTTTTCTTTGGTGCCGGACCATGCTTTGATTCTCTGTTACGCCCGGCATTCTCTGTATATTTGCTGTTCCCATGCCCTTTTCTGACAGGCCGGATCAGACATTTTTCCCCATACCCAACCAGATCCATACGCCCTGCAATTTTCAATCCTTCGAGAACCAGTTCTCTGTTGACTGGATTCTTATATTGCATAAGCGCACGTTGAATGGCTTTTTCATGGGCGCTCTTCGGCACATAAACCTTTTCGCCTGTAAGAGGATGGATCCCCGTGTAATACATACAGGTAGACAGTGTAGAAGGTGTTGGGTAAAAGTCCTGCACCTGCTCCGGAGTAAAGCCAAGATCACGGACATATTCTGCCAGTTTCACAGCCTCTTTCATGGTACATCCCGGATGGGAGGACATAAAATATGGCACGGCAAACTGCTGTAAGCCAGCCTTCTTATTTGCCTTGTCAAATTCCTTCAAAAATTTCTCATACACTTCGTGGGACGGCTTGCCCATATATTTCAGCACCTGATTGGAAACATGCTCAGGAGCTACACGAAGCTGTCCGCTTACATGATATTTGGCAAGTTCATTAAGAAAAGTCTTGTCCGGGTCTGCCAACACATAATCGAAACGCACACCGGAACGGACAAATACTTTTTTTACTTTTGGAAGATCCCGGAGCTTACGAAGAAGAGAAACGTAATCTTTGTGATCCGCGGTCAGATTTTTACATGGCTCAGGAAACAGACAATGACGGTTCTTGCAAACGCCTCTGGTCAGCTGTTTCTGGCAGGAAGGCTGGCGGAAGTCTGCTGTAGGTCCGCCTACATCGTGGATATATCCTTTGAAATCTTTCTCCTCGGTCATGTGGACCGCTTCTTTCAGAATTGATTCATGACTTCTGGTTTGCAGGATTCTTCCCTGATGAAAAGTTAATGCACAGAAGCTGCAGCTTCCGAAACACCCCCTGTTGCTGGTAAGGCTGAATTTAATTTCCTCTAATGCAGGAATTCCGCCGTCTTTCTCATACATGGGATGATAATTTCCCACATAAGGAAGATCATATACATCGTCCATCTCCTCCTGTGTAAGAGGTAATGCAGGTGGATTCTGGATCACGTAACCCTTTGTTCCGTAGGATTCGGCCATGGTTCCTGCTGTAAAAGGGTCAGTATTCTGATACTGGATGGCAAAGCTTCTGGCATAAGCCTGCTTATCCGCCTGTACTTCATCAAAAGAAGGAAGTATGATCGGCTCGTAAGTGCGGGACAGATCCCTGCATTTATAGACGGTTCCTGCCACGTAGGTAATTTCGCTGACAGGGATTCCGCTGTCAAGAGCCTCTGCAATCTCAATAATAGAATGCTCTCCCATTCCGTAGGAAATCAGGTCTGCGCCGGAATCTATGAGGATACTGTGCTTCACCTTATTTTCCCAGTAATCGTAATGTGCCATACGTCTGAGGCTTGCCTCGATTCCACCAAGGATTACAGGAGTTTTCTTAAAAGTCTGACGAATCAGATTACTGTATACAATAACAGCACGATCCGGCCGCAAACCCATTTTACCGCCAGGAGAATAAGAATCCTTCTGGCGGTGCTTTTTTGCAACGGTATAGTGATTAACCATGGAATCCATATTGCCGGCACTTACAAGGAAGCCAAGGCGAGGCTCTCCAAATACGGCAATACTCTCCTTCCTGCGCCAGTCGGGCTGTGGGATAATTCCCACTTTATAGCCCCGACTCTCCAGAAGGCGGCTGATAATAGCAGTACCAAAAGAGGAATGATCTACGTAAGCATCTCCTGTCACGTAGACAAAATCCACCTGATCCCAGCCTCTGTCCTCCATGTCTTTTTTTGTAACTGGTAAAAATTGTGACATCTATATTTTTCTCCTATGCACTGCTCATTTTGTAAGGCGTGTTCCAAGAATGGTGTGAACAAAATGAACAGTAACGTATTTTCGGACAGATTTATGAAATACAGCTCTTGCCTGGCTGATGTCCGATATTATGGTAAACAGCCTGGGCACGGTAACCTTCCGCGATAATATCAAGCTGTCTGTGAAAACGCTCCAGCTGTTTCAAATCCTTGGTATGGAAAACACGAAGGAATTCTGTCTGAATTTTGGTAATCTCCCGTTCGCTGGATACGCGGTAAAGATTCTCTATATTATTGAGGATATCTTTTACAAGATTGGACTGCATCTGGGAAGAATTCTGGGCATCCATGATTTCATCGCGCACAGAAGACATTTCCTGATCCAGCAAAATAATAGCATCCGCGGCATTCGTCAGACGCTCTGCCACATGCGGCGGCATGTCCCCTTTATACTTGTACTGAAGGGAATGTTCGATCGTTGCCCAGAAGTCCATAGCCATGGTTCGAATCTGAATTTCCGCCTGCAGCTTCCGGGGACCATTTAATGTTTCTACTGTATAATAAATGATCAGATGGAGACTTCTGTAACCACTCTGTTTCACATGCTTCAGATAATTCTTCTCACTCTTAATGGTCATATCTGACCGGTTTTGAATCAGGGATGCTACTGTCTCAATATCTTCCTCAAACTGACAGATAATACGGATTCCAGCAATGTCTTCTACTTCTTCCTCCATGCGTTCCATAGGAATATGCTTGCGCTGCATTTTCTCCAGAATACTGGATACACTTTTCACTCGTCCGCTTACCTGCTCAATAGGGGAATACAGATCATTTTCTCGATGTTCGCTGATAATGTGTTCAAATTTGACAATCAGTTCCCTGACTGCCAGTTCGTAGGGGCATAAAATGCTTCTCCATAACTGTATTTCCATATAAATCGCTCCTTACAGAATATGGGCATTGTATCATGAAAAATATTCCGCAGTTAAATTTAAGTGTGTCTGCCCATATGTTTAATCATTATAGCATATATTTCAAAAAATTTGTTATCAATAAGTGTATTTTTTTACTTTTTTCTCCATTGCCTGTAAGACATAGTAAGGGTTTACACTCAGTTCCTCTTTTCCCTGTGGATTTATGTAGATTCCCAGATGAAGATGAACCGGAAATTTTCCGGACATTCCTTCTTCTCCGTATCCGGTATCTCCCATGAATCCAAGGATCTGCCCCGCTTCCACTGCTTCACCTGTCTGAAAATATTTTTCATAGGATGCAAGATGGGCATAATAAAAATACCCTCCATGAGGAGAACGGATTCCGATCCGGTATCCGCCAAGAGGAAGCCATCCGATTTTTTCTATTTTGCCATCAGTCATGGAAATCACAGGATAAAATCCGGATTGAGAAACCCTGCCAAAGAGATCGCAGCCTTCGTGCATCCGGCTTCCACCATAGCTTCGGGCAGCGCCAAAGGTGTTTTCATAAAAAATCTCTTGCCATATTTCTCTATCGTTTCTGATCGGAATGGGAAAATTTTCCAGGTCTTTCCAGACAGCCAGATAACAGTTTCTCAGGTCATAATAGGCTTTGGGTTTGAAGCGCAGATACGCTTCCCTGTTTCCGGAAAGATATTTTGGAAAAAATTTTCCATTCAGCATAGTTGTTGTAAGAAGATCGGCAAATTCTCCATCTGAAAGCACTTGTTCTTCTAACTCTGCATATAGCACAGACGACAAAGCCTGTTCCCGGAAGCTTTCTGTAAAACAGGTGTCCGGTTTTAACAGGGAGGCCTGGCTTCTTTGCTGAATAAAATTCTGAAGCAAGATAAGCAGCGGCAAAAGAAAAAGAAGAAGGAGTAAGTGTTTCCCGGTCTTTCTTTTCATGGCATTTCCTCTCTTTAATATATGGGAAAAGGTGGATGATTTTTTTGTTACCAGTAAATAGTAACGATTTTTTCACCCTCAGATAATATATGGAAAATCAGAAAAATTAGAACAAAAAATCAGCTGTATGGAAAATATTTTTTCCAAATACAGCTGATTCGAATGATCAAAGGCTATGGCAGCCACAGTTACTATTTAATGGGGGTATGCCAAAAGCTTTATGAAAAACAGGCTTTTAAATATACATGTAATTATCAGTCTTTCAAATTTTTCAATACTTCTGTCAGATATTCCCAAACCCGTTTCACAGAAGCCATATCAAGGCGTTCTTTGCTGGTGTGGATGTCCAGAATATCCGGTCCAAGAGAGGTGCAGTCAAGGTTTTCCATTCGCTCATAAAAAATACCACATTCCAGACCGGCATGAATGGCAACTACCTCCAGGTCTTTACCGTACATGTTTTTATAAATTTCTACCATCTTGTCACGAAGAGGAGAAGCTTTACGATACTCCCATGCAGGATAAGCCCCCTCAGTCTCATATTCGCCTCCCAGAAATTCTGTCAGATATTGGATTTTATGGGAAAGAGCCTCTTTGGCAGTTCCTACAGAGCTTCGGATACTGGTCTGTACAAACAACTCGTCCCCATACAGCTTCAGAATTCCGGGATTGCAGGAGGTTTCCACCAGATTTTCTATGGTACCACTCATTTTCTTAACACCAAATGGCATGTTCATCAGATAAAAAAGCACTTTTTCCTGGCTGGTGGGATGAAGAACCTGTGCATCCATATCCCCTTCTTCTGTTATCTGAATTGTAATAGTATCATCTGTACCAGTGTATTCTGCCCGGAAATCCTTCTGCATTTTCTTTGCAAGGGAAGTGATCTGAGAAATTTCTTCCGGAAGCACAAGAAGAACCGCTTCGCATTCTTTTGTAATAACGTTGTCCTGCTGACCACCTTCTAATTCTTTTAATGCATAGCCACAGACATGGGAAAGTTCATAAAGAAACTGTCCCATAAGAATATTGGCACTTGCGCGGTTTTTGTGTATTTCAGCTCCGGAATGGCCTCCCACAAGTCCACAGACTTTTACGTTAACTTTTCTGCCGGAAGCGTCCACACGCCGGACTGGCAGATAAGAATTTCCAGCAACACCACCAGCGCAGCTTACCCACAGACAGCCCTCTTTTTCAGAATCCAGATTGATCATTCTTCTTCCCTTCAAAAGGCTGCAGTCGAATCCGTCAGCGCCCAGAAGCCCCGTCTCTTCATCGACGGTGAAAACAACCTCCAAAGTCGGATGCGGCAAATCTGTACTGTCTAAAAGCGCAAGGCCATAAGCCACTGCAATTCCGTCATCTCCGCCAAGAGTGGTGCCCTCGGCTGATAAAAAGCCATCTTTCACAACCAGCTTTAGTCCATCCTTTGTAAAATCATGTTCGATTTCCGGGCATTTCGCACAAACCATATCCATATGTCCCTGAAGGATGACTGTGGGCGCGTTTTCGTAGCCAGGTGTTGCAGGTTTATAAATCACAACATTATTCATGTCATCCTGAACATATTTCAAATCATGTTCCTTTGCAAAATTCACCAGATAATCACTGATTTGTTTTGTATTTCCTGAACCATGTGGAATACCACAGATTTCCTCAAAATAGTGAAACACATTTTTGGGTTCGAAGTTTTCTAAAATTGCCATATGGGTTACCTCCAAAATTTTATATATGGTTTGTATTTATCTTTTCGGCATTTTGAGACAGAAACAGAATATAAATTTTATATAATGATTTTTTAAACATACTTCAGGCTGCTGAACACAACCTGACTATAACTTCACATGTTGGGCTTTTATTTTAATAACGAGGTCAAAATGAAGAAAAAAATAATCCTGCTTTCTGTTATCCTGCTTTTACTCTTCCTTCTGTGTTACCCGGCCGAAGCTCTTGCTGCGGCAAGAAACGGACTGAAACTGTGGTTGGAGACCTTACTGCCTACCCTTCTTCCGTTTATGATCCTTACAGGAATTCTGGTGCACACAGATTGGATTACAAAAATTTTACAACCAACTGCTCCTTTTTTCAAGGTCGTTTTTGGGCTTTCTCCAGGAGGTGCCTATGTATTTCTTCTGGGACTTCTCACCGGTTACCCTATGGGGGCAAAATTAACCGCAGATTTGTATTATGCTGGAAAAATCAGCCGGCAGGAGGCTGAATATTTGTTAACTTTCTGCAATAATCCAAGTCCGGCCTTTCTTATTACTTATGTGGGACATATCTGTCTGGAGGGAAAATTACATATTGGTTTTCTTGTGAGGATTCTGCTTCTATCAGACATGATCTGCATGTGTTTTTTTCGCTTTACATTCTATAGAAAAAACTCACTGCTTTCCTTTTGTACGCCAAAAACATCTGAGCAGGAATATACTTCTGCCGGGCTTCTGGATTTTGTCATTATGAATAGTTTTGAAACTATGGCAAAACTGGGTGGTTACATTCTTATGTTCTCTATACTGTCCGCTGCCATAAGTCATTTCTGGTATCTTCCGGCACAGGGAAAATATATTCTTCTCGGACTGATAGAAGTTACCACTGGTCTCCATGGGCTCCTGCTGTCCGGGTTTTCTTATTCCCTTCGTGTACTTCTTGCACTGTGTATGAGTGCATTCGGAGGATTCTGTATTATGGCGCAAACAAAAAGCGTACTTGGAAAGGAACTCTCCCTTCATCCGTACGCTTCTGCCAAATGTATGAATGCAGCAGTTACTGCTGCTCTCATACTTATATTCTTATAAACATGATCCCTGCTCACATAAAACATTTATAGAATAGTGTTAGTGAATCACAATCAGATAAAGTCTGCTATATTTCGCGCAGCAAAATTAGTTATCGCCAATCTCGTCCAGAAGAGCTTCATCTTCCTTGGAAGCCTCTGTATCAGCCGGCTGATAAGAGCCGGACATTGCAGCTGCCTGAGCAGTCTGTGGCGCAAGCTCCTGACGATTATGGTTTACAACATCCATGCATGCCTGAAGAGCATCGATGAATCCTTTATATTTGCCGCCAGCATCCTCAAGAGTCTGGGTAAGTACGGAACCGATGTTTGCCATCATGTCATCTGTGTATGTGATCGCGCTGAGACGAATGCTGTTAGCATCCTGTGTAGCGGAATCCAGAATCTCCTGAGCCTGACGATTCGCTGCATTGATAGTCTCGTTTGCCTGCGCATATGCTTTCTGCATGATCTCATGCTGGGTAACAAGCTCCTGAGCTTTATTCTGTGCATCTGCGATCAGTGCATCTGCCTTTGTCTGTGCATCCTCAAGGATGGCATCCTTATTGCTGATGATCTTCTGATAACGTTTGATCTCGTCTGGAGTCTTAAGCCGAAGTTCACGAAGAAGCTCTTCGATTTCTTCTTTATTCACTACAATCTTAGTTGTAGAAAGTGGCTGATATTTACAACTGTCTACATATTCTTCGATTTCTTCAATGATCTGTTCAATTCTGCTGCTCATAGTAAACTCTCCTTATTCTATTTCTTCAAATCGTGCATCTTTTTCTTAACAGCTTCGGTAATTTCCGGCGGAGCAAATTTGCTCAGGTCGCCATCATAGCCTGCTACTTCTTTCATAATAGTAGAGCTAAGATATGCATATTCCAGGCTTGTCGTCAGAAACACGGTGTCAATATCCGGAGCAAGCACCCGGTTTGTCTGTGCCATCTGCAGTTCAAATTCAAAATCGGTAACTGCACGAAGCCCGCGCACGATCACCTGTGCATGATTCTCTCTGGCAAAGTTCACAGAAAGACCCTTGAATGCCTTGATTTCTACATTCTCCATGTCTTTTGTTGCCTTTTCTAGTATATTAACACGTTCTTCAACAGAAAACAACGGACTTTTTGCAGAATTATGCAAAACTCCTACGATTACTTTGTCGAAAGATACGCTTGCACGCTTGATTATGTCCAGATGACCATAAGTGGCCGGATCAAAACTTCCTGGATAAACAGCTATTACCATGTATTTTTCTCACTTTCCCCGGCATAAAAAGATATGCTTGTTAGTTTTGTATTCTTTGGAACGCAGCTGTCTGTAGCCAAGATCTTCCACATAACCGAAATCTGTAGTAAGGTCAGCTTCCACGATGATCAGTGTATTCTCATCCAGAATACTGCTGTCCTGAAGGTATTCCAGAACCTGACGCTCCAGTTCATGGTTATATGGGGGATCCATAAATATGCAGTCAAAAACGCCCTTTCCTTCTAAGGAACGAAGGGCCTGCATCACGTCCATATTCAGCAGTGTACCACTATCTGCAAGTTTTGTAAATGTCAGATTTTCTCTTATGCATGTGCATGCCTTGGGATTTTTTTCAACAAAAACAGCCCGAGCTGCTCCGCGGCTTAATGCCTCAATGCCGATTGCACCGCTTCCGCTGAACAGATCAAGGAAGTGACAATCCAGAAGTTCAGGCTGAAGAATATTAAAAAGAGTTTCTTTGATGCGGTCTGTGGTCGGGCGTGTGTCCATACCCGGCACAGTCTTAAGGTTCAGTCGTCTTGCTTTTCCTGCGATGACTCTCATTTCAGATTCAGTCTCCAATCCAGATCACCACGGGCCAGTCCAAGAATAAGAAGTTCTGCAGTAGCGATATTGGTCGCCACCGGAATATTATACTGGTCACAGCGCTTTACAATAGCTGTGATGTCTGGCTCCTTTGGATCTATCATAACAGGATTATAGAAAAGTATTACCATATCCAGATCCTGCCGCTCTACCATTTCCATGAACTGCTTATCGCCTCCGATACTGCCCGGTAAAAACTTATGGACATGAAGACCGGTGGCTTCCTCAATTCTTCTTCCTGTAGTGCCGGTAGCATATACTTCATGCTTGGCCAGGATGTTCTTATAAGCGATACAGAAATCTTCAATGAGAACTTTTTTACTATTATGTGCAATGATACCTAAATTCATAGTTCACCTCTCCCATTTCTTTCTGTTTATTGTACCAATTATAGCAAATTGACAAAAGAAGTGCAACAAAAACGTTTGAATATATACAAAATTCATTATTTGTTAAGAATTTGTTTTTAAATGACGTATTGATTTATTTGGTTTTTTTATATTTTATTGTGCAAATCAGCTCCGTATTCTACCGCTACGCTTCATTTTTTAGCCTTATTACATGAAAATTCTTCTGTATAAGTATATGAATACGCACAATTTTCATAATTTTCGCACATTTAAAGATAAAAATTTCACAATTTCTTTTTATATGTAAAAAATTATAACAACCCACTTTTTTTTGCATATTTATATGAGAAGCGTATTGTTTTCAATAGTTTTCAATAGTCTTCACAGCTGATTTTTGTTTATTTACACCACTTTTACACCATTTTATTTTCCTCCAAATCATCCCAAGGTTTCAGACCCATTTTCTCCCAGGTGATACCATACGGTGCACCTCCGGAGGTATAACCGGCAATAAAGAAAAATCGGTCATCTTGCAAGATCTCTTCTTTAGCCAGATTATCTCTTGTTTCTTTTTTCAGTTTTGCTCTCATCTGTTGTTTCTTTTGTTTCGCAACAGCTGCTTTTTCTTCCGGTGTTTTCTTATGTTTTTTTGTCATAAGTATTTCTAGTGTAATTTCATTCTGAATGCCTTCTTTCATCAGCATAATCATTGTATCAGGATAAAGTTCACAAAGTATCCGCAATACGTTCCCATAAGTTCATGTCATTATTGAAATCGTACATATTTCAGTATAAAAAGTTCACTATTCAAATTCTGATTATTATTTCTCCACATACTCTTCTGCCATATGTACTGCCATAGCACCATCTGCCACTGCTGTTACTATCTGACGAAGTAACTTTGTTCTGACATCTCCTACAGCATAAA
>OLOG01000304.1_pt1 | contig 48990 bp, 42 predicted proteins | sample 1672351 | NCBI WGS metagenome assembly OLOG01 (sample SAMEA3136674, study PRJEB25190) | human gut metagenome | biome: human gut; feature: human-associated habitat; material: faeces | place: Austria | collected 2013 | reverse complement strand
GAGCTGCATTATTTGCTTCGTTCTTTGCAGCACCCTGGGACTTCATTGTCGGGAATAATAACACATCACGAATAGCCTGAGCATCTGTCAGCAGCATTACCAGTCTGTCGATTCCGTATCCGATTCCACCTGTTGGCGGCATACCGATTTCCAGTGCATTCAGGAAATCTTCATCTGTGTGGTTTGCCTCTTCATCACCGGCTGCAAATGCTTCTTCCTGTGCTGCAAAACGTTCTCTCTGATCAATCGGGTCATTTAACTCTGAGTATGCATTACACATCTCACGTCCGTATACATACAACTCAAAACGCTCTACATAATTCGGGTCTTCCGGATTCTTCTTTGTCAGTGGTGAAATCTCGATTGGATGATCTGTTACAAATGTTGGCTGAATCATCTTCTCTTCACAGAACTCATCAAAGAAGAGGTTCAGGATGTCACCCTTCTTGTGACGTTCTTCATATTCTACATGATGCTCATCTGCTAATGCTTTAGCTTCTTCGTCTGTCTTAACTTCTGCAAAATCAACACCTGCATACTTCTTAACAGCATCGATCATAGAAATTCTTTCGAATGGTTTTGCCATATCGATAACTGTTCCGTTGTAGCTGATAACTGCGCTTCCGCACACTTTTTCTGCGAGGTAACGGAACATACTCTCTGTCAGTTCCATCATTCCCTCATAGTCTGTATATGCCTGATATAATTCCATCAGTGTGAATTCCGGATTGTGACGTGTATCTACACCTTCATTACGGAATACTCGTCCGATCTCATATACTCTCTCAAGTCCTCCGACGATCAGTCTCTTCAGGTACAATTCCAGAGAAATACGGAGTTTCACATCTTCATTCAGCGCATTGTAATGTGTCTCGAATGGTCTTGCTGCCGCTCCACCTGCATTGCTTACCAGCATCGGAGTCTCTACTTCCATAAATCCACGTCCATCTAAGAAGTTACGGATCTCTTTGATGATCTTAGAACGTTTGATAAATGTCTCTTTTGACTCTGGATTCATGATCAGATCTACATATCTCTGACGGTAACGTGTATCGGTATCTGTTAATCCATGGAACTTCTCCGGAAGGATCTGTAAACTCTTAGAAAGAAGTGTCATCTTCTCTGCATGGATAGAAATCTCTCCTGTTCTTGTTCTGAACGCAAATCCTTCTAATCCGAAAATGTCACCAATATCAGAACGTTTAAAATCTGTATAAGAGTCTGTTCCGATCGCATCTCTTGCAACATATACCTGGATACTTCCCTGCAGATCCTGAATGTTGCAGAAAGAAGCCTTACCCATAACTCTCTTGAACATCATACGTCCTGCGATAGATACATGAATTGGATTGGCATCCATGATACTTCTTCTCTCTTCATAATCTTTCTTCAGAACCTCTTTTGCCTGTTCTTCATCCATTCCCTCTACGTCTGGTGTCTGGTGGTCTTTTAAAAGTTCTGCTTCATGTGCTTCATACAGACTCTTCACTTCCAATGAGTGATGTGTCTGATTGAATTTTGTAATCTGAAATGGATCTTTTCCATTCTGCTGAAGGTCTGCTAATTTCTCACGTCGAACCTTTCTTAACTGGTTCACGTCCTGTTCCTGTCCGTTGTTCTGCTGCTTAGCCACTTTTTTATTCTCCTTCCTTATCCGAATTCAGACCTCCCGTGTGAGAGAGGCCTGAGTCATGTATTCTGGTTATTCTTCGACGGATGCCCGTCTGTCTCTTATTTTATAATGTTATAATGAACGGCTGATATCCAGTACCTTGTACTCCATTACTCCAGCCTGCGTCTCTACAGTTACGACATCTCCGATCTGTTTGCCCATCAATGCCTGGCCAACCGGTGATTCATTGGAAATCTTTCCTTCCAGACTGTTCGCTTCTGTAGAACCAACCAGTTTGAATTCCATCTCTTCATCAAATGTGATGTCGAATACTTTTACCGTACATCCGATATTGATCTTATCAAAATCAACTTCGTCTTCTACTACAACTTCTGCATTCTTAAGAATTGCTTCCAGTTCTTCGATACGTGCTTCAATGTCTCTCTGTTCATCTTTTGCTGCATCGTACTCTGCATTCTCTGATAAGTCTCCCTGTTCTCTTGCTTCTTTGATCTTCTGGGCAATCTCTCTACGTTTTACAACCTTGAGGTTCTCAAGTTCATCTTCCAGTGCTTTTAAACCAGCATAAGTAAGTAATTTTTTCTTTGCTTCCATCTGTCTCCTGCTCCTTTTTCTGTTCCATATTACCCTGACATTTTTATGCCTGAATCATCTATCTGAATAATTAATCTGTCATAGAATAATGATACTTTCACAATTTCATTATTATACATAAATGCATGTTTTATGTCAATCTTTTTATCACCTTCAAGTACCCGTTTTTCCTTTATTTTCAGCATTTTTGTACATTATACGATTGCTTTGTCCAGAAGTACTTCCAGTTCCTCATAAGATTCCACCTGATTGATCGCATCCCTGAGTTTTGCAGAACCTTTCATTCCTTTTGTATACCAGGCGACATGCTTACGCATCTCCCTGATTCCGATGAAGTCTCCTTTGAATTCAATCTGCAATTTTGCATGTCTTAGCATCGTCTCTTTGATCTTCTCCGGAGTCGGTCTCGGCGGAACAACACCGGTCCTTTCGTATTCCTGGAGTTCGTGGAATATCCATGGATTCCCCTGTGCACCTCTTCCGATCATCACACCATCACAGCCTGTTTCTCTTCTCATCTGAAGTGCCATCTCTCCGGAAGTCACATCACCGTTTCCAATCACCGGAATGGATACAGCCTCCTTGACCTGACGGATGATATCCCAGTCTGCTTTTCCGGAATAGTATTGTTCTCTTGTCCGTCCGTGTACTGCGACCGCTGCACCTCCTGCATCTTCGATAATCTTTGCGATCTCCACAGCATTGATATTATCATCGTCGAACCCTTTTCTTATTTTCACCGTTACCGGCTTTTTAATTGCCTTTGATACTGCCGATACGATCTCATGTACCAGCTCTGGGTTCTTCATAAGTGCGGATCCCTCTCCATTCCGCACTACTTTTGGCACCGGACATCCCATATTAATATCTAGAATCTGAAATGGCAGTTCTTCTATCATCTTTGCCATCTCGCTCATAATCTTCGGATCCGATCCAAAAAGCTGCAATGACACCGGATACTCATCCGGATGGATTGCCAGCAATGCTTTTGTATTTTTATTCTTATATTGCAAAGCTTTTGCACTGATCATTTCCATACAGAGAAGCCCTGCTCCCTGTTCTTTACATAAAAGTCTGAAAGGCAGATCCGTTACTCCCGCCATCGGTGCGAGTATATATGGATTTGCCAGATTAACATTCCCGATTTTCATTTTTCTACTCCTGTTATCACACTCAGATTACAATTATCTGTAATTTTTTCAAGAAACACACAGCACTATATATCAGATAAGACAGCCCCTAACATTCATAAACGAAGCTTTCTTGATATATAGTGCTGCATATTTCTTTGCAAGTCTACACTGTCAACACTGCAGATTATTTATTTTTTTTATTTTTTTCGTAAATGAACCGAAGTCCCTTTAACGTAAGCTGTGAATCATACACATCGATCATATCGGTCTCATTTGCAATTATCTTGCCAAGTCCGCCGGTTGCCACTACTTTCGCATTCGGATATCCGGATTCTTCTTTCATTCGTCTGATAATATATTCCGTCTGACCGATTTGTCCGTATACAAGGCCGGCCTGCATTGCCGTAATTGTCTCTTTTGCAAGAATTGATTTCGGTTTGCGGATCTCTATTGCCGGAAGCATATCTGCCTCTCCCCAGAGAGACTGTGCCGAAGTCCTGATTCCAGGTGCGATCACACCTGCTTCAAATGTTCCGTCCGGACCGATCACGTCAAATGTTGTTGCTGTTCCAAAATCCACAACAATTGTTGGACCTCCGTATAAAGTATACGCACCGACTGCATCTACAATGCGGTCCGGACCGACCTGTCTCGGATTCTCTGTGACAATGCGGATTCCGGTCTTAATTCCAGCAGATACAACCACCGGCTTTACGCCGAAGTATTTGATGATCGCACTGCCAAGTGAATGCATCACATCCGGTACTACGGATGCAATGATCACTGCATTGATCTTGGAACTTTCAATCCCATGTCTTTCTACGAGTTCCTGTAAAGTAATTCCATATTCATCCGATGTTCTCGGCTGCTTTGTCTTCATACGGAATGTACCAAATAATTCTTCTTTGTCAAACACACCAAGTGTAATATTTGTGTTTCCTACATCGATTACAAGAAGCATCTTTCTCCTCCTGTTTTGTCTGCTGCCTTCTAGTTACTCTTCGCTGTTTATCTCTTCACCCAGGAAGAATACTTTATAATATAACTGCAATGCCTGCAGAAGATCCTGTTTCTCTCTCTGCAGCTGCTTGATCTTAAGCTGGCTTCCGATCTCATCGAACATCGGATCGAATTCCTCGGTCGATACCTCAAAGCATAATTCTCCGTCTTCTTCAAACACCAGCGTAAGGATTCCCCCTACGTCATGCACATACAATACGCACATAATCTTCAGTTCATTCTTCACGTCATCCGGAAGCTGTTCAAAATCCGGATTCAGATAATACTTTTCTTCATATGAATTAGCACCGCAAAGCACTACTTTTCCATCATACATATCCATATACTCCTCTAACTGATACCTCTCCGGCATAGATTTCTTTCTCTTTTCCATCCGGCGTTCTTACAATCAGTTCTCCAGTCTGATTGATGCCGATAGCATATGCTTTATATTCATTCCCCGGTTCCAGGACCTTGACCTCCCGGTCCTTATTCACCAGCATGGAATTATAAAGTTCCTTCAATCCTGACAGATCTTCTGTCTCCTGAAAGATCTCATAATATTTTTCAAAGTTTTTCATTACTGCTGCGATCAGCCCGGAACGCTTTATGCGCTTTCCGAGTTCCATCTTAAGTGATGAGGCAGTTTCCTTAATATCATCAGGAAATGTATCCTGATTCACATTAATTCCCACTCCGATCACTACATGATTGATGTAATCGATCTCTGTACTCATCTCGGTCAGGATACCACAGATTTTCTTTCCATTCACAACGATATCATTCGGCCACTTAATCTTTGTCTCAAGACCGGTAACCTCCCGGATTCCTTCTGCCACGGCAATCGCCATGATCAGTGTAAGTTGTGGCGCTTTTACAGGCGGAATATCCGGATACAGCAATATCGTCATATAGATACTGCTCCCGGATGGCGATTTCCAGACGCGGCCCCTTCGCCCTTTCCCTGCCATCTGCATATCTGCAACAAATAATGTCCCATGAGGTTCCTTATTATTTCCGGCTTCTTTTGCCCGGTTATTTGTGGAATCAGTCTCATCATAATATATGACGTTCTTTCCTGCCCACTTTGTATCTACCAGACTTTCGATCTCTGCTTTTGACATAACATCCGGACTTTCGATAAGGCGGTAGCCTTTGTTACGCACCGCCTCTATCTGATAGCCTTCCTTCTTAAGCTGATCGATCACTTTCCAGATGGCTGTTCTGGACACCTGGAACTGTTCGCACAGCTGTTGTCCGGAAATATATGTATCATTCTCTTTTAACAAACGTAATATTTCTGATTTCATACTCTGTCTGCTCTTGCCTACTCTCTTTCACCAAGTGTTGCCACCATGACAGCCTTGATCGTATGCATACGGTTCTCAGCCTCGTCAAATACCTTTGACTGCGGAGACTCGAATACTTCATCTGTAACTTCCATATCGTCCAGTCCGAATTTGTCATGGATCTGTTTGCCGATCTTCGTCTTCAGATCATGGAATGCCGGCAGGCAGTGTAAGAAGATAGCCTGTTCTCCTGCATTTTCCATTACTTTCTTTGTTACCTTGTATGGAGACAGTTCGCGGATACGTTCTTCCCATACTTCGTCCGGCTCACCCATGGATACCCATACATCTGTACAGATAACGTCTGCATCTTTGGTTCCGCTTTCGATATCTTCTGTCAGTGTGATGGTTGCTCCTGTCTCTTTTGCATATCCTTTGCAAGTCTCTACCAGTTCCTCATTCGGGAAATAGTTCTTAGACGTACATGCCACAAAATGCATACCTAATTTGGCACATGCGATCATCAGGGAATTGCCCATATTGTATCTTGCATCACCCATGTATACCAGTTTGATACCTTTCAGATGTCCGAAATGTTCACGGATCGTCAGCATATCCGCCAGCATCTGTGTCGGATGATACTCATTCGTCAGTCCGTTCCATACCGGAACGCCTGCATATTTGGCCAGTTCCTCCACAATCTCCTGTCCAAATCCACGATACTCGATTCCATCAAACATTCTTCCGAGAACTCTTGCTGTATCTTCGATACTTTCTTTCTTCCCGATCTGTGAACCTGAAGGATCAAGGTAAGTCGTTCCCATACCCATATCGTGAGCAGCTACTTCGAAAGAACAGCGGGTTCTGGTACTGGTCTTTTCAAAGATCAATGCCACATTCATTCCTCTGTATTTATCAACCGGAATTCCTTTTTTCTTTTTTTCTTTTAATTCTGCGGAAAGATCAAGCAGATATGTGATCTCTTCCGGTGTGAAATCTTTCAGTGTCAGGAAATTTCTGCCTTTTAAATCCATTGTTTTGTACCTCGTTTTTATTCTTTGACTTTTATCTTATGTCTTTTGTCTACTTTTCTTCTTTTTTATCATCTGCGCCAATCTCTGTAACAGATTTTACCAGACCTGCAATGCTCTGGATCTCTGACGGGATGATGATCTTCGTTGCTTTTCCATCAGCAGCTTTTGCAAATGCTTCCAGACTTTTCATGGTAAGAACAGCCTCATCGGCTCCTGCTTCTTTCAGGAAACGAATTCCATCGGCATTTGCCTGCTGTACTTTCATGATGGCTTCTGCCTTACCTTCAGCCTCACGGATCGTGGCTTCTTTCTGTGCTTCTGCTTTCAGGATAGCCGCCTGCTTCTCAGCTTCCGCATCCAGAATTGCAGACTCTTTGTGGCCTTCTGCCACAAGGATTGTAGATTTCTTCTCACCTTCTGCACGTAAGATTGCTTCACGACGTTCACGTTCTGCCTTCATCTGCTTCTCCATTGCATCCTGGATGGCTGCCGGTGGGATAATGTTCTTAAGTTCCACGCGGTTTACCTTGATTCCCCAAGGATCGGTTGCCACATCCAGAGATGCTCTCATCTTCGTGTTGATCGTCTCTCTGGATGTCAGTGTCTGATCCAACTCCAAATCACCGATGATGTTACGAAGTGTTGTCGCTGTCAAGTTCTCGATCGCCATGATCGGATTCGCCACACCATAACAGAACATCTTCGGATCCGTGATCTGATAAAATACAACGGTATCAATTCTCATCGTTACGTTATCTTTTGTGATAACCGGCTGCGGTGCAAAATCCACTACCTGCTCTTTCAGATCCACTCTTCTTGCCACACGGTCAAAAATCGGAATCTTAAAGTGAAGTCCGGTTCCCCATGTTGCCTGATATGCCCCCAGTCTTTCAATAACCAATGCCTGCGCCTGTCTGACTACCTTTACACAGGAAATCACCACGCAGATAATAATCGCTAATAAAATCAATCCAAAAATCATACTCTACTCCTCTCTGGCATGCACGATCAGTTTCACGCCCTGAATACCATTTACTACAACAACTGTGTTCTTTAGAATCTTTCCGTCCGGCTCATCCGTCTTAGCCGACCATATCTGACCGCAGATCTCTACCTGCCCTTTTGCCTTTATCGTATCAATATCTTCTGTCACCAGTGCATGCTGTCCGATCAGACTCTCTGCGTTCGTCTTCTGTCTCTCCTGATTGAAGAACTTCACCGCGATCGGTCTTGTCAGAATCAGAAGCAGAATGGAAACTATAACAAATACTCCGATCTGCACTCCCAGCCCAAAACCGACAAGTCCTGCACAGAATGCGATCAGTGCTCCTCCTGCGAACCAGATCGTGGTAAGTCCCATTGTCGCGATTTCAATGATCAACAGTACAATGAATATTGCCAGCCAATAGATCACTCTCATAAGCCGTCCCCTCTTTTCCGTATATATTATTTCTTGTTCACTATATTACTATACTCTGATAAAGAAAGCAATTTTCTTCTGTAAAATGAGTGGATTGTATCTCATTTAATTACACTTTCCTTCTCTGTCTTGCGGCTTCGAACATCAACACCGAAGAAGCGATTGCCGCATTCAATGACTCTACCTGTCCAAGCATCGGGATCTTGACATAGCAGTCTGCCATATCTGCGATCTCGCGTCTCAGGCCATTCCCCTCGTTCCCAATCAGGAATGCACATGGATTCTTCAGGTCTTCCTCATCATAGGAATTCGTTCCTTCCAGATGTGCAGCATAAGTGGTGATACCTTTGTCTTTTAAATCCTGTATTCCTTTGCCAAGATCTTCCACATATACGAACGGCATGCGGTATATCGATCCCATCGTTGAGCGGATTGTCTTCGGATTATAGACATCGACGCATTCTCTGTCCATGAGGATGCCGGTCACGCCGGCTCCTTCTGCTGTACGCAGGATGGTTCCAAGATTGCCCGGATCCTGCAGATGGTCTAATACCATGATCAGCGGGCATTTTGCCGAAGTCAGTTCGTTGATTTCATGGTTCATCTGTTCCACCACGCACAGGATTCCCTGAGGGGTCTTGGTATCTGATGCATGGGCGAATACAGTATCTGTCAGTTCTTCCACTCTTACTTTAGAGTCTTTCAGGACTTCTTTTACGGTATCTTTTTCTTTTTTGTAAAAGGATTCGGATACATAGACTTCTTTTAACTTGTCGAGCGGCACTTCCCTGAACATACGGATTCCTTCTACCAGGAAGACGCTTTCTTCGTCTCTTAATTTTCTCTTCTTCTTTAAATTCACCAGACGTTTGATTCTGGCATTGGATGTGCTTGTGATCATATATGTTGTTCCTCGTGTTTCTTATTTATTTACATTATCATATCATATCCTCCATTGAATAAAAACCCCCGGAGGTGTACCAGACCTCCGGGGATGTTTTTGCATCTCAAAATATTTTGCTACATTTTTACTTACACCTTAAACCGATATCCAACGCCCCATATCGTCTCGATATACTGCGGGTTGGATGTATCCACTTCTACTTTCTCACGGATCTTCTTGATATGCACCGTTACCGTTGCGATATCCCCGATGGACTCCATATCCCAGATCTCCCGGAATAACTCTTCTTTCGAATATACGTGGTTCGGATGGCTCGCAAGGAATGTCAACAGATCGAATTCCTTCGTCGTAAATGTACGTTCTTCTCCGTTCACCCACACACGTCTTGCAGTTGTATCAATCTTCAGTCCTCTGATCTCGATCACTTTATTCTTCTCTGCCGCACTTCCGGTCAGACGGTCGTATCTTGCCAGATGCGCTTTTACTCTCGCCACCAGTTCACTTGGACTAAACGGCTTTGTCATATAATCATCCGCACCGAGTCCCAGTCCCCTGATCTTATCGATATCATCTTTCTTCGCAGATACCATCACGATCGGTGTATTCTTCACATCACGCACCTGACGGCAGATATCGAATCCGTCCGTTCCCGGCAGCATCAGATCCAGGATCAGAAGATCATAATCTTCGTTCAGTGCTTTCTGAAGTCCTGTATCTCCGTCATTTGCAACCTCTACGGTGAACCCGCTCAGTTCCAGATAATCCCGTTCCAGATCTGCAATTGCTTCTTCGTCTTCTACTATTAATATCTTACTCATTGACTGGTACCTCCTGATACTTTCTTAGTACAAAATACATTGTCGTTCCGGTCTCTTCTCTGCTTGTTGCCCAGATCTTACCGCCGTGTTCTTCTACAATCTTCTTTACTACAGACAAACCGATTCCACTTCCTCCGGTGGAAGAATTTCTCGATGCGTCGGTACGGTAAAACCGGTCAAAGATATTCGGCAGGTCTTTTGCCGCAATTCCTTTTCCGTTGTCTTCCAGTTCAATCTGTACAAAATCTCCTACATCTTTGACACGCAGATTGATCATTCCCTTTGGTTTGTCCATATATTTCAACGAATTGTTGACAATATTGTGAATCACACGTTTTACCTGCTCCGGGTCTGCAATGATCCGTACATTCTTCTCTACATAATTAAAATAACCAAATCCTACATTCTGTGCTGCCAGTTCAACCGACAGGTCATCCGCACAGTCGTTGAAATATTCATTCGCCGACACGATATTAAAATTGTAAGGGATCTTATTCGTATCGATCTTAGAATATAATGTCAGCTCATTGATCAGCGTATTCATCTCTGTCGCTTTATTGTAGATTGTTCTGACATACCGGTCTATCTTCTCCGGTGTATCTGCAACACCATCTATAATTCCTTCGGCATAACCTTTGATCGTTGTCACAGGTGTCTTCAGATCATGTGAAATGTTACTTATCAGTTCTTTACTTTCTTTGTCATATTTCAATTTTTCTTCGGCACTTTCCTTCAGGCGTCCTCTCATCTCTTCCAGGCTCTGGCAGAGTTTTCCAAGTTCATCGTCAGCCTCCGGTTTCAACTCAAAATCCAGATTCCCATCCTTGATATTCTGCGCCGCTGTCTGCATCTTGCCGATCGGCCCCATAACCGCACGGTAAATCCATATAATAAGAGCTGCCGAAGTAAGTATCAGTATCACTACAATTCCAATCAGGATTTCGCAGAAAAACTGTCCAACCTCCGGAATTACATTGGATACATCTGACACAATGAACGCACTTCCCTTATTGCCGTCATCATATCTGAAATCTACCTGTTTTACCAATGCTTCTGCATCTCCGCCAAGATAAATTCCGTTCTCTGATGTTGTATCTGTATCTCCATATCCCGGCAATTGTTCGATCACCGCTTTTACACGATCATCATCGCTGCCCGTATATACGATTGTTCCGTCTTTTCTCACCAGCAGGTATGCATTCTTATTCTCCAGTTTTTTATTAAACTGATCCAGTTCTGTCGCATCTTCCATCTCAGATGCCTGCTCTGACATATTCTTCAGTTCATGATACGGCTTCTCCGTAACACGTGCAAGTACCTGCATGGAATTCGTAAAATCAGAAATCGTCGTTCCTGTAATCCCATAATTCTTCTCCACCACTCCGATCTGATAGCGGCATACCATTGAAACCATCATGGCTGCCATAAGAACCGGTATAATGATAATCGTAAAAAATGCTATAACTAATCGCGTTTTCAGCTTCATGTATCTGTCCTCCACTAAAAAAAATTATAGCATGAAAAATGGGTGCTTCACACCAAAGCACCCATAAACTTTTATAAAATTTCTATAAATATTTTTTCAGATCTTCTACTTTGTCCAGTTTCTCCCATGGAAGATCAATATCTGTACGTCCGAAATGTCCGTAAGCCGCTGTCTGTTTGTAGATTGGTCTTCTAAGATCAAGCATCTGAATGATTCCTGCCGGGCGGAGATCAAAATTCTCACGAACGATCTCTACCAGTTTATCATCTTCTACTGCACCTGTTCCGAATGTATCTACCATGATAGATGTCGGATGTGCTACACCGATCGCATAAGACAACTGAATCTCACATTTCTTGGCAAGTCCTGCAGCAACAATATTCTTGGCAACGTAACGTGCTGCATAAGCGGCAGAACGGTCAACCTTTGTACAGTCTTTTCCAGAGAAAGCTCCGCCGCCGTGACGTGCCATTCCACCGTAAGTATCTACGATAATCTTACGTCCTGTAAGTCCACTGTCTCCGTGTGGTCCGCCGATTACAAAACGTCCTGTCGGGTTGATGAAGAACTTTGTCTTCTCATCTACCATGCCCTCCGGAATGATTGCATCGAATACATATTTCTTAATATCTTTATGGATCTGATCCTGTGTCACTTCCGGATCATGCTGTGTCGAAAGTACGACTGCATCCAGACGTGCCGGAACACCATTCTCATCATATTCAACCGTAACCTGTGTCTTTCCATCCGGTCTTAAGTACGGAAGTGTTCCGTTCTTTCTTACTTCTGTAAGCTTTCTTGAGAGCTTGTGTGCCAGCGCGATCGGATATGGCATATATTCCGGTGTCTCATCAGAAGCATAACCAAACATCATTCCCTGATCCCCGGCTCCGATTGCATCAATCTCTTCTTCGGACATTGTATGTTCTTTTGCTTCCAGCGCTTTATCAACACCCATAGCAATATCAGCCGACTGCTCATCGATTGCTGTGATCACACCGCAAGTCTCTGCATCGAATCCGAATTTTCCTCTTGTATATCCGATTTCTTTGATCGTGTCACGTACGATCTTCTGGATATCAACGTATGCATTCGTTGTGATCTCACCCATAACAAGTACCATACCTGTTGTAGTTGCTGTCTCGCATGCGACACGGCTCATTGGATCCTGTGCCATCAATGCATCCAGAATGGCATCAGAAATCTGATCACACATTTTATCCGGATGTCCCTCTGTTACTGATTCTGACGTAAATAATCTTCTTTCCACGTTCTTCTCTCCTTTTTTCTTAAAACATTCCTGCATTCTTTCTCCCAGGATTGCCGGCAGTTTTTTGTAGATTCCCCTGTTTTACCGAACTGAAAAACCGTCCACTTACATAAGTGGACGGTTTGATATCTTCATAAACCAATCCTCTTATTGTTCGATCACTCGCTCAGGCTGGCACCTTCCATATATGGGGTTGCCGCAGTTTCATAGATCCTTTGTATCTCCACTGCTCTGAATAAGAGAAAGTTTGCTTTTATTATATTTCTGGTACGACTAAGACTTTACTCTATTTTACACATACTGTCAATAGACATACCTAAGAAAATGTATCATCTAGCTTACTTTTAATTTGAATTTCTGGATTGCTTTTTCGGAATCCACTTTTTCGATGATTCCGCCGATACCACGGAGCTTCTCTTCGAATCTTTCATATCCTCTCTGGATATATACGATATCGTCTACGATTGTGATTCCGTCAGCTGCCAGACCAGCTATACAGAGTGCTGCTCCTGCACGAAGATCCGGTGCGCTCACTCTGGCTCCCGAAAATTCTGTCACGCCTTCAATCGTTGCAGAATTACCTTCTACTTTCACATTTGCACCCATTCTTGCAAGCTCATCCAGATATTTGAAACGGTTTTCAAAAATACTCTCTGTAATGATACTTGTCCCCTTACATAAAGCCAGTGTTACGCCGATCTGCGGCTGCATATCTGTCGGAAATCCAGGATACGGAAGGGTCTTCACATGTGTACTTGTAAGATCTCCTTTTGATACGACACGTACAGCATCATCGAATTCTTCCACTTCACATCCGATTTCTACCAGTTTTGCGATCGTAGCCTCCAGATGCTTCGGAATAACATTCAGTACCGTTACATCTCCCTTTGTTGCTGCTGCTGCGAACATGAATGTTCCTGCTTCGATCTGATCCGGGATCACAGAATATTCTGTTCTGTGAAGGCGCTGTACACCACGGATCTTGATCACATCTGTACCTGCTCCCCTGATGTTGGCTCCCATGCTGTTCAGGAAGTTCGCAACATCTACAACATGTGGCTCTTTTGCGACATTTTCCAGAATGGTAAGTCCTTCTGCCATAGCTGCTGCCATCATAACGTTAATCGTTGCTCCAACACTTACCACGTCGAAATAAATATGCTTTCCGACAAGACGGTCTGCCTCTGCAACGATCTTGCCATGTTCAATATCTACATCTGCACCTAACGCACGGAATCCTTTGAGATGCTGGTCGATTGGTCTGCTTCCGATATTACATCCTCCCGGAAGTGCAACTTCGGCACGTTTATACTTTCCAAGTAATGCGCCAAGAAGATAATAGGAAGCACGGATCTTCTTAATATAATCATATTCAATATCTACGTTCTTGATACTGGCTCCATTAATCTTTACTGTATGACGGTCGACACGGTGTACCTTCGCTCCAATCCCCTCGATTGCATCGATCAGTACGTTAATGTCATTCACATCTGGTAAGTTATCGATTAATACGGTCTCATCTGTCATAATTGCTGCTGCAAGAATTGCAAGTGCCGCGTTCTTGGCACCGCCGATTTCCACTTCTCCCACAAGCGGATGACCGCCCTTAATAATATACTGTTCCATTAATTACACCTCATTAATATTTATATGAATCTCTAATTACAATAAATCTTTTGTTCAATATTTATAACTATCTCAAATTGTACATAAATTTCTGCATCACAATATAACCCCAAAAGGGTTCGCGCCTATTATAGCACAAATTTCTCAATTGTAAAATATTTTTTACAGTTATGTAATTTTATTGTAACATATTTCAATTGTTCTATCTATACTTGTGCACTTTTACTCCCCTAATGCATCTAATACCGATTCAATCGTATCTTCCAGCTTCTGATTATCTTCACACACTGTAATATCTGCATACTTTTCAAAAAGCTTTACTCTTTCATCATACAGATCTTTGAGCGTCTGTCCGTCACGCAGTACCACTCCACGGCCTTTGGCGTTTTTAAGTCTGCCGTTTATTGTCTCAAAGGATGCCTGTAAATATACGACTTTGCCGATTTCTTTATAATGTTTCATCGCATTTTCACAATATACTACGCTGCCTCCCGGCGAGATAACGGTACGTTCCGCTTTCACCTGTGCATTGACCCGGTCTTCTACTTTCAGGAAGCCATCCGGTCCAACGTCAGCAATAATATCTTTCAGAAGTTTCCCTTCTGATTCCTGGATCAGAATATCCGTGTCTACAAATCTGTATCCCAGTCTCTTTGCAATTACCACACCAACTGTACTTTTCCCGACTGCCGGCATTCCGATAAAAATAATGTTATTATCTGCCATGATGTGCCCTCCTGTATGTTCTGATTTTTTCTTTCATTTGAAAACTATAATTATCATCGCACAGTATAACATACAAGAGGGCGAAGTGGAAGTTTTTTTCCAGATGCCCTCTTGTAGATCAATATATTTTTTTACGTATCTCTCTATGTTCCACACGTCTCCTGCAAAGTTCCTGATATGTCATAACCTCGATCAGATCCATAAGCCAGGCACCCGGGTTCTCTTCTTCCTTCTCCGCCTTATCATAGATCCTGCGGCACATCAGACGAAGCTGCAGGCGGTCCGGATATTCATCATACATCATACTTCCGTCATATTCCATTCTGTCACATTCTTCTTCCATATAGGGAAGTACTCTCTTCGCCGTATCCGGGTAAATGCTTTTCATATAGTCATAGTCTCTTCTCGCATTCCGGTCATCATTATACAGCAGCGGAACCGGATAAGCCATATAGAACGGTAATTTGTTCTCCATAATCCTGATTGCTCCTTGGCGGTTCTATCTGTATTAAGATATGCACGGGGACATCAATCGGTGAATGAGAAACTATCTCTTCTAATTGAATGTTATCTCATATTTTTCAATATTAACGGTTGCCGCTTCATCACTAGTAAATATAATTTCATTTGCTTCCAATGGCGTAGGAATGACCACACTTGCCGTCTGCTCTCCATCATTAATAAATAATTCTACAGAATATCTGTCCATGATAAAATGTAGTTTCGGCGCATGATGTTTTTCCGCAATTTCTATCTTTCTCACACAGACGACATCTGCATTTACACCACTGTAGGTCCGGTCAATTTCAATCTGATGTTTTTCCGGATAATATGTAAATGTTGTTGTATATTCTTCATTATGTGCCACATCTACCTTGAACTCCCGGCCTTCTACATTCGTAAGTTCTACCGTCATGTCAATCACCCGGCCATTGATACCATCCAAAGACATCTGTCCGCTAATTTTCTGTTCTGTATAGATGATTGGATTTTTCTTATACTTTTCCAGTTCTCTCACCGGACTTTGCCAGATTTTCCCATCTTTGATTTTTAATTCTCTTGGGAGTGTCATCATTCCCTGCCATTTCTGTCCTTTTGTCATGACACGTGCATCCCACGACTTCATCCATGCGACCATGATCCGCCTGCCATCCGGAAGCTCTGTTGTCTGTGGTGCATAAAAGTCCAGTCCATAATCTAGGCTTCTCTTTTTCTCCCATGCAAAATCCGATATTTCTTTTTCTGCATCTCCAATAATATAAATGGAATTATGACCATTATGAAATTCGTACTTTTGAGCATGCATATTCTGCGGAGAACAAATGATTACAGGATACCCGTCTACTTCCAGATAATCCGGACACTCTAACATCTCTCCATTCTTTCCGTCATTTCTCAAAAGGACTTTTTCATACCGCCAGTTTTTATAGTCCGTACTGCTAAATAAGACTATTTGCCCACAATTTTCCTCATAGCGATTGCCTATAACGCAATAATATCTGCCATCCTTTTTCCATATCTTCGGATCACGGAAGTCTTTTCTGTCAAATTTCTCCGGCATGATATCTCCTTTTATAACTGGATTATCCTGCCATTTTTCATAATTCTTCCCATCTCCAATGGCAATGCACTGATTCTGGATTTCTTTTCCGTCTTTCTGGCTTACTCCTGTATAAAGCAGCACATGCTTTCCATCAGCTTCTACTGCACTTCCTGAGAAACATCCAATGTGATCATAATCCTGATCAGGTGCCATAGCTACCGGATATGCTTCCCATTTTACCAGATCTTCGGTCACTTGATGCCCCCAGTGCATCGGTCCCCATTCTGTTTTATATGGATAGAACTGATAGAATAAATGTACTTTTCCCTGATATACAGAGAAGCCATTCGGGTCATTCATCCATCCTGTTTCCGGTGTCACATGGAATAATGGTTTTTCTTTTTCATCTATGTGATTCCGTCTGATATATTCATTGGCTTTTTCAAGCATACGTTCTTCCTCTTCTATCCTAAATTATTCTGCTCCGATCACCTGCTCTGTTTCCTTATCAAAGAAATGCATCTTATGTGGCATAAAGGTAAATTCCACCTCATCTCCCACTTGGCTTACTTCATATTTTGATACTCTTGCAATCGTTACGCTTCCTCCGAAATCAAAATACAGATTATTCTCATTTCCCATAATCTCCGTATTGTCAATAACTGCTTTCTGATGACTTCCATAGACATCCAGATTAGTTGTATCAAACTTGATATCTTCTCCTCTGATTCCCATGATAACTTCTGAGTATCCCGCAATACGATTGGCGATTGCTTCCGGAAGTTCAATCTTATTTCCATCTTTGAAGATCAGATTTCTTCCGTCTATTTTTACATCATAGAAGTTCATCTGCGGAGAGCCGATAAATCCTGCCACAAATTTATTCACCGGATGTTCGTACAGATCCATCGGTTTTCCAACCTGCTGGATCACGCCATCTTTCATGATTACAATGCGGTCTGCCATTGTCATGGCTTCTACCTGGTCATGTGTAACATAGATGGTTGTACTTCCAAGATTTCTATGTAATTTGCTGATCTCATTTCTCATGCTGACACGCAGTTTTGCATCCAGGTTAGAAAGTGGCTCATCCATCAGAAAGACTTTCTGGTCTTTTACAATCGCTCTTCCAAGTGCCACTCTCTGTCTTTGTCCACCTGATAAATTCTTAGGCTTACGGTAACGATATTCTTCGAGTCCCAGGATATCAATTGCCCAGTCTACTTTTTTCTTGATCTCATCTGCCGGAACCTTCATGTTCTTCAATCCATAAGAAATATTTTTTTCTACCGTCATATGTGGATACAGTGCATAGTTCTGGAACACCATAGAGATTCCTCGATCCGCCGGTGCAACCTCATTCACACGTTTTCCATCAATAAAAAGGTCTCCACTTGTAATCTCTTCAAATCCTGCGATCATTCGGAGTGTTGTGGATTTACCGCATCCGGATGGTCCGACAAATGCGATAAATTCTTTTTCTTCTATATCTAAGTTAAAGTCTGTCACGGAATTCTTATCGTTTCCTGCATATTTTTTACATATATTTTTAAATTCGATAAAGCTCATCTTTTAGCCCTCCTTGGAACCTGTTGATATTACACCCTCTACGATCTGTTTTGAGAAGAGTGAATAGATAATAATGACCGGAATTGTTACCATTGTGATAACTGCAAGGGTCTGTCCTGTTGTTGTGTTATCATTTGATGTAATCGCATTCAGACCAATCTGTGCAGTCAGAAGATCACTGGATGTAAATACAAGTGACGGCCACAGATAATCATTCCATACATTCAGGAATGTAAATACACTAACCGTTGCCACTACACTCTTTGACATTGGAAGAACCATAGTAAAAAAGTATTTTACCGGTCCACAGTGATCTAACTGTGCTGCCTCATATACATCATCCGGAAGTCCCAGGAATACCTGACGGAACAGGAAAATGTTAAACGGATTCACGATCATTGGAAGTACATATCCAAGCACCGTATTCAGAAGTCCAAGTTTTGCAATGATCAGGAAATGTATCGTAATGATCGTCTCCATCGGTACGATCATCAGAAGCATAATGATCAGAAGCCAGCGTTCTCTGAATGGAAAATTAATCTTAGCCAATGCATATCCTGCCAGTCCATTTACAATTACACCAAGTACGATCAATATTGCTGCATAGAACAAGGTATTACACATGTATCGTACAAATCCTGTATTTGTTAATACAGATACATAATTTTCAAAGAAATTGCCGTTCAATGCCGGTGGAATGAATGCCGCCATACTGTTCATATCAGCAGTGATTGCCGCGTCTGGTTTGAATGAGTTTGCCAGCATCCAGATAACCGGGAACAGGAACAACAATGATACGATCAGAAGTACGACCGTCAGTATCCAATTATTTCTTTTTTGCTTTTTTGTTAACATTCTGATCCTCCTTATCTCTTGTTGCGATTGTCTGGATCACGGTCAGTATCATTACAAAGAATGCGAATACAATAGCCATTGTAGATGCCAGTCCAATTTCCCAGTTAACAGTACCTGTTTCATATATATCATACACAACCGTATACGTTGAATTCGATGGTCCTCCTCCGGTCATAACCATTGGCTGTACCAACATACGGAATGCTCCGATCGTAATCGTAATTAAAACGAACACACACAATGGTTTCAATTCCGGCAGGGTAATGTCCTTGAATTTCTGCCACGGTGTTGCATGGTCCATCTCGGCCGCTTCATAAAGTGCCGGATTGATTGCCTGGATTCCTCCCAGGAAGATGATCATCTGATATCCCATTCCCTGCCATGCACTCATGATCGCGATGGATGGAAGTGCCTGACTGGCACTGTTGATGAATGGCTGTGCATCAATTCCAAAGAAAGAAAGGATTGCATTCATAATTCCTTCCGGGCTGTAGATCTGGATCCACAGTGTTGACACAACAGCAAGTGACATGACCACCGGAACAAAGAATGCTACTTTGAAATACTTCTTACAATGCGTCACTTTATTAATCAGAAGTGCCAGCACAAGCGCTCCAATTCCCTGCAGCGGAACAATAATGATCACAAACTTTACAGTATTAAAAAATGCCTGTGAAAACACATCATCTTTAAAAATCTGAATATAGTTGTCCAGTCCGACAAAATGCGTCAGTCCCGGATTTAAAGCAAAGAAATCAGTAAAACTGAAAATCAATGTCAGGATCATCGGCAGGAATAAAAATATCGTAAGTAACACAAGTGCCGGTCCAAAAAACGCCATTCCCATAATGGATTCTGTTCTTTTCTTCATTATTTCATCACATAACGCTTTAATTTTGCGTTAATCCTTTCTACAGATTTATCCAATTCTGTCTTCGCATCATTATCGGTAAGTACCGAATTTTCCAGTACTTCCTGTACCGATGCACTAACCTGTGGATATACAGGTGTTTTTGATCTTGGATGTCCATATTTACTCAGCTGATGATATAAGGCTTTATAATTCTCATCTTCTTCAAAAATCGGACTGCTCTCAAACGCTTCATATGTAGATGGGAAACTCTTACTTTCATCCCACAGACGCTTTCCACTTTCTACACCACTCATCCACTGTACCAGCTTTGTCGCACCTTTTAGTTTCTTCGTCTTTGATGATGCCGCAAATGCCCAGGAACCGGTTGGTGTATATCTTCCGCCATCCCAGTTATCGGATACTACATATGGTGCAACTCCAAGGTTTACATCCGGATAGTTATTATAGATTGTATTTACTTCCCATGCCCCGTCGAACTTAAATGCTGCTCTTCCGCTTTCGAACAGGTCTGTGATCTGTACTTTAGACATATATCCATTATCCAAAAACGATTTAAAATAATTCACTGTTTCCAGATTCTCTTTTGAATTGAATACACCGTTCACCTTCAGTCCATCTTTACTTACAAAGTCACCGCCATTTGACCAGAAAAACGGTGCATAATAATAAATCGTAGCTTCTCCTGTCGGGAAAGTCATATCCAGCGCATAACCTTTTTTCTTCTCTACTACCGGCTGTACTTTCTTTAACACCTTTGTGAATTCACTCCATGTCCATGGGTGATCTGCATCTGGAACTTCTACACCCGCTTCTGCGAGAATATCTTTGTTATAATAAAGTCCCACGCTGGATTCCATTGCTCCAAGCGCATAGAGCTTGTTATTATACGTTCCCTGCTGAATAATGGAATCCAGATACACACTCTTTTCTTCGTCTGTTAATTTTGCAAGCGGCTGGATAATTCCGTTCTCTGCATATGCCGCTATATTAGGGCCATCAACAGTAAGCACATCCGGCAGATCTCCTGACATCACAGATGCATTGATCTTATCCGAATATCCTCCACCACTGTCATTTCGTGGAATAAATTCAATATCTGCAAAATATTTCCCATCATATTTCTTATTAAATGCATCTACAGATTTCCTGTAGCACTGTCCTTCTTCTGTGTCTTCGATTGAATGTACCCAGATAGAAAGATATTCTTCGCCTTTGTCATATCCCTTTACTTCTCCTGGTTGCGGCTGTTTATCTCCACACCCCGTCAATGCCATTGCAAAGAATGCTGCCAGCAGTACCCCTACTGTTCGTTTCTTCATAGCTTTCTCCTTTCAGATTCACGATTGCGTAACCAGTTAAGTAACCGGTTACTTTATATGTTCATAATACTATCCAGAATCTTACTTGTCAATAGATTTCAAAGAAAAAGTTACCGGTTACTTAACTAGTTATTTTTTGTTTGATTTTTTTCAATGCACTTGCTATACTGATAATATACATTATAAGGAAGAGGATTTACATGAAACAGAAAAAAGTAACTTTTGCAGATATAGCTGCTTATACAGGCTTTTCAAAAACTACCATTTCCAGATATTTTAATAATCCGGATTCTCTGACTCTTGAAAATCAGGAAAAAATCGCTCATGCACTGGATGTCCTTGGATACCAGGAAAATAAGCTCGCCAAAGTACTGGCTAATGGAAAAAGTGAATTTGTTGGAATTATCATCCCCAACCTGTATCTTCACTATTACTCTGAGATGTTAAACCAGTTACTTTCTACTTACGAAAAGTATAATTATAAATTTCTTGTATTCATTGGAAATAATAAAAAAGAGATTGAAGAAAAATATATTCATGAACTGATGGCTTATAAGATTGAGGGACTTGTTGTCTTAAGCAATACCATTTCGTCTGAAGAACTTGCTTCTTATAAACTCCCGGTTGTCACGATTGAGCGGGAATGTGACCATGTCTGCAGCGTGTCTACAGACAACTATCTGGGTGGTGTTCAGGCAACCAGTTTGTTGATACGTAATAACTGTGATGTCATTTTACATATCAATTCCATATTTTCTGATACCCTCCCGACTTATGGGCGTATTCAGGGATTTGAAGATATCTGTAATGAGCATCATATTACTCACGAACTGATCCAAAGAAATATGGGAAACACTTATCAGGAAACTTTAGCTCAGCTAAAGAATATATTTAATGAAATTGAAGAGAAATATCCGGCACAAAAAAAGGGAGTCTTTCTTGCGAATGACACTTATGCCAGTATGTTCCTGAACCTGATATTCCAGAAATACGGAAAACTTCCGAAGGATTACCAGATTGTCGGATTCGATGATTCTCCTATTGCAAGCGAAGCTATCCTTCCAATCACAACCGTTGGACAGCAGATTGAGAAAATTGCACAGACTGCCATGGAGCTTCTGGTTCTCCAGATGAATGAAATGAAAAAAAGAAAACCAACTCCTTTAAAAGAGCCGGTTCATAAGCAGATTACGCCTGTATTGATCCGACGTGATACTACAGAATAATACCGGTAGTGAGCAAATGATAAATTCCCTGAAGTTTTATTATTCACTTCAGGGAATTCTTTTGACAAATTCTATATTTGGCTTTTTAATTTCTCAACCACTTTTTGAATTATGTTTATATCTTCTTCTAATTCATCTGCTATCTGTTCTGTTGATTTTCCTTTTTTCAATTTCTTCTTTATTATTTTTTCTAAGAGTATCCGCTTTCCAATTTCGATTCCATCCTGTCTTCCAATCTCGATTCCGTCCTGTCTTCCAATCTCGATTCCATCCTGTCTTCCAATCTCGATTCCATCCTGTCTTCCAGCCTCATACTCTGCTTTCCGCAGTTTCTTTTCTTCAAACTCTTTGTCATATTCATAGATGCTCACTTTGATCACCTCAGTCTTATTCTTCAATAAAAACTCTGCCAGGATTCCTTCTTCTATGCATTCGTCAACTGCTCTCGTAACTGCTTCTTCTAAAGAGACATCCTGTTTCGCCGCATATTTTCTTACTCTGGCGACATATTGTGCATATTCCTTTAATGTTCTACAATGTTCCATCAAATCTGAACTGTGGCCATCATTCACATTCAGCATAGTCACTCTTAACTCCAGATCTGGATTTTCTGTTGGATTCTCGTATGCAGAAGATAATCGGAACTCACTACGATCTTCAACTTCTTTTGTTCCATTATAAAACACTAAAAATCTGCAACTCTTCCGGATCTGTGTACTCTCTTCCATTCACCGCATTGTACAATGATAACAAATTCTCTTTGTTATGATACAACATTCTAAAAATTGTATCTTTGTACATCCTTTTTGCCTTTAGCTGCCGGTTATTTACCTGATACTTCTTGCTCCGTCTCTTTTGATTCTTTCTTTTCGCCATATTCAGTTTCCTCCTGTATGCAGGAGGATGTCTTTTTACTCTTTCAGTCATCTCCTGCTTTTTTACAATTGATTGGTATGAAAGCATAGATTTCTGAAATAAAATTAGATTATAGATGGTATATGTTTATTTTTATATACCTTGGAATTTTTGAAATATGCTTTGGTATATGTTAACACACAGATAAATATTAATCAATATATTTTTCCATCTTTTATTATGACATGTAATTAAAAAACTTAACAATACGGTATTACAAGATAATATTTTTTTCTTGTTTCAATTCTATATACAGAATTTTTTGTATCCCATGAAATATAATAAAACCCCGGGATAATCTTTTGCGTATCAACATCCACTATTTGCTTTTGTGTTTCTTCATTCTTTTGATATACTATTTCTTTTTTAACTTTTGGAGCAGACCCTCCAAAATATACAATATAAATACGTGTACCATTTTCACATTTATGCCGGCGTGCTGGTCCTAACTCGTATAATTCATCAAAAGAATTTACACTCTGTCTCGTTACTAACCCATCTTTCATGAATGCAATTGGTCCATATATATACAAAAATACGATTCCGATTATGAGCAGACATAATATTTTGATTTTATTATTCTTTAACATGCGGCACCTCCTAAAACAGAGTATATTTTTGAATAAAGCTCCTATTTTTAGATTAGAATAACATTCCTTATTTTATTTTCAATATGTAATTTAGAAATGCTCAATTTTTATAAAACTTCTACAACTCTTTATAAACTCATAGCAAAAAATCCGCAGATGCAAGCTGGAAGGCTTATCCCTGCGGATTTCTTCAATATAGGCTTTTACTCCTTCTCTTTGTAATGATGCGCTTCCTCCAGCATCATATCTTTCACCTTCATCAGACGGATCTGGGTGCTTCGTTCATTTTCATCCAGCTTCATGGTAATATACTTGATATTCTTCTGTGCTTCCGGAATGATCACATGCTCCAGGGCGTTGACACGTCTTCTGGTCTTCTCAATCTCAGCTGCCATAAGCTGGCAGGCTTTTTCTGTCTCTGCAAGCTTCAGCATATCCGGTAGGATATCTGCCAGAGATTTTACGGCTCCGTCCAGATCACTCGATGTAAATGCGAATCCATACGAATAGATATCATTCGCATCTGCCGTTCTGGTCTTCGTCTCGAATACAGGAATGTCTACACTCATGACATTCTTCTGTCCGACTTCCAGATCTACTTCCTGCTTCGGTGCCATCAGTGCCGTGTTCAGGGTTGCTTCATCCATGCCGGCTTTGGCTATGACGAAGTTCTTATTAGCTGAACGAATCCCCGCTTCTACCTTTTCCCGAAGTTCCATGTTCACTTTTACCAGATCTAGGAACTGACGCATCAGTTCGTCTCGTTTATCTTTCAGAAGTTTGTGACCTTTTATGGCTGTGACCAGTTTCTTCTTAGTTCTGGTCAGTTCCATACGGGTAGGGGTTACCTGGGTTGACGCCATAGTATCACTCCTTTCTATACTTTATATATTGGACGCCATGCCGGCTCGAATCTGCGCATGGCTTACTGCTTATCATAATACATATCTAAGAACTTATCATCAATTCGCTTGAGCTCTGCTCTAGGCAACATAGACAACAGCTTCCATCCGATCTCCAGTGTCTCTTCAATCGGTCTGTCGGTATCGTATCCCTGTGATACATATTCTTTTTCAAATGCATCTGCGAATTTCGCATATACCAGGTCAATATCAGTAAGAGCTGCCTCTCCTAAGATAGTCATTAATTCTTTCGCATCTTTTCCTCGCGCATATGCCGCAAATAACTGGTTCATGGTATTTGCATGGTCGGCTCTTGTCTTACCTTCTCCGATTCCCTTATCTTTCAGACGGGACAGGGATGGCAATACATCGATCGGCGGTTTGATACCTTTGCGGTACAAGTCACGGCTTAAGATGATCTGGCCTTCGGTGATGTAGCCGGTAAGGTCTGGGATTGGATGCGTCTTGTCATCTTCCGGCATGGTCAGGATCGGAATCAGTGTGATACTTCCCTTCTTGCCATTCTGTCTTCCGGCTCTTTCATATAACGTTGCAAGGTCGGTGTACATATATCCAGGATATCCACGGCGTCCCGGTACTTCCTTACGTGCGGCAGATACTTCTCGGAGCGCATCTGCATAGTTGGTAATATCTGTCATGATTACCAGTACATGCATGTCTTTTTCAAATGCCAGATACTCGGCTGCCGTCAGTGCCATACGAGGTGTGGAAATACGTTCGATCGCCGGGTCATTTGCCAGGTTGACGAACAGTACGGTTCTGTCGATGGCACCTGTCTCTTTGAAAGATTCTACGAAGAAGTTTGACTCTTCGAATGTGATACCCATAGCGGCAAATACTACGGCGAATTTCTCATTGCTTCCGCGTACCTTTGCCTGCTTTGCAATCTGTGCTGCCAGGTTGGCATGTGGAAGTCCGGATGCCGAGAAGATCGGAAGTTTCTGCCCACGAACCAATGTGTTCAGTCCGTCAATAGCCGATACACCTGTCTGGATAAACTCTTCCGGATAGCTTCTTGCCGCCGGGTTCATAGGCAGACCGTTGATATCACGTCTTTCATCCGGCAGGATCTCCGGTCCTCCGTCGATCGGGCGGCCCAGTCCGTCGAAGACACGTCCAAGCATATCTTCCGATACACCAAGCTCCATGCTTCGTCCCAGAAAACGTACTTTACTGTTACTTAAGTTGATACCCGTGGCACTTTCGAATAACTGCACCAGTGCATCATTTCCATTGATCTCCAGAACCTTGCAGCGGCGCTTCTCACCGCTTGCAAGCTCAATCTCACCCAATTCGTCATAGGCTACATTTTCAACGCCGCGTACCAGCATCAGAGGTCCGGCAACTTCCTGTATGGTTCTATATTCTTTTGGCATAATTTAGAAGTCCTCCTTCCCGAATGCAGCCGCAACTTCCTTGTCCAGTTCTTCTTCTACATTCTTATATTCACTTTCGATATCGGCGTCTGTTGTATATTTATAACGGCCGATCTTTTCTCTTACCGGCATGGCGATCAGTGCATTCATGTCCGCACCCTTGTTCAGTGCATCGACAGATTTCTCATAAAATGCCAGTACCAGTTTCATCATCAGATACTGCTTACGAAGCGGCGTGTAAGTGTCGATCTCATGGAAGGAGTTCTGATGTAAGAAGTCCTCACGGATGGATCTTGCCGCTTCCATCTTCAGACGGTCAGTCGGTGACAGGGCATCCATACCTACCATCTGTACGATCTCATTTAACTCGGCTTCTTCCTGAAGGATTGTCATCATCTTCTGACGGTCTTCCATCCAGTCCGCTGCCACTTCCTCGTTGAACCAGTTTGCCATATTGTCAACATACAGTGAATAACTGGTCAGCCAGTTGATGGCTGGGAAATGTCTCTTATACGCAAGTGCGGAATCCAGTCCCCAGAATACCTTTACAATACGAAGAGTTGCCTGTGATACCGGTTCGGAGATATCACCACCCGGAGGAGATACCGCTCCGATAACGGAAAGTGCGCCTTCTCTTCCTTCTTTACCAAGGGATACCACATGTCCGGCTCTTTCATAGAACTGCGCCAGACGGGAACCTAAGTATGCCGGGTAACCTTCTTCACCAGGCATTTCTTCCAGACGTCCCGACATCTCTCGAAGTGCCTCTGCCCAACGGGATGTAGAATCTGCCATCAGCGCTACAGAATATCCCATATCACGGAAATATTCTGCAATCGTGATTCCGGTATAGATGGAAGCCTCACGGGCTGCAACCGGCATATCCGATGTATTTGCGATCAGTACGGTTCTTTCCATCAGTGACTGTCCGGTCTTCGGGTCTTTCAGTTCCGGAAATTCGTTCAGAACATCGGTCATCTCATTACCACGTTCTCCGCATCCGATATAAACCACGATATCTGCCTCTGCCCACTTAGCCAACTGGTGTTGGATAACTGTCTTACCACTTCCGAAAGGTCCCGGAACAGCTGCCACACCACCTTTGGCAATTGGGAAGAATGTATCGATAACACGCTGACCGGTTACCAGTGGTTTTACCGGCGGCAGCTTCTTCTGATACGGACGGCCCTTTCGTACCGGCCATCTCTGCATCATCGTCAGTTCTTTGTCACCTTTCTCGGTAGCGATCACTGCTACCACTTCTTCTACGGTAAATGCTCCGGCTTTGATCTCTTTGACGGTTCCCTTTACTCCGTAAGGAACCATGATCTTCTGCTGTACAACGATGGTTTCCTGTACAGTTCCGAGTACGTCACCTGCTTCTACCTCATCGCCGACTTTTGCAGCCGGGACAAATTCCCATTTCTTATCACGTTTTAACGAAGCAACTTCCACGCCTCGCTTTAAGTTATTTCCGGAGATTTTCATAATGTCATCCAGCGGTCTCTGGATTCCATCGTATATGCTTGTGATCAGTCCGGGTCCAAGTTCTACTGACATTGGTACTCCCATAGACTCTACCGGCTCTCCAGGTCCAAGTCCTGATGTCTCCTCGTATACCTGGATGGATGCCTCATCTCCGTGAATCTCTATGATCTCTCCGATCAGACGCTGGCCGCTTACACGTACCACGTCAAACATGTTGGCGTCACGCATTCCTTCTGCAATGACCAGCGGTCCTGCTACTTTTTTAATCGTTCCTGTACTCATACGGACGAATCAACCTCCTTTAGCTGCCAAATATAATATCGGAACCGACAGCCTGTTCCACCGATTTCTTCACACCTGCAACCCCGGCGCCTGTATTACCGGCGATACCCGGGATCTGAATGATCGCCGGTGTGACCTGTTCCTGATATTTTTCTATCTCATGCGTTAACTCAGCGGCAAGCTTCTCTGTGATATAGATGATCCCATATCCTCCCTGTGCCAGCTGGTGTAATTTCTCTGCGGCTTCCTCACGGGTCTGGACGGCAAATGTATCAAGGCCCAGTGCTGCAAATCCGAAGATGCTGTCGTAATCGCCTAATACTGCAATCTTATACATACATTTTCCTTACCCTTTCCCGGATCGAATCATCCGGCAGTTCATTCTGCTTTCCGGATAAAATGATTCGTACCGTTTTAATCTCATTCTGTCTTGCAATTACATAGGCAATTACCGGTCCTATCGTAAATGCATGATATTTCTCCGGGCTTATCGTCTGGATGATCCGATTGTCACACCATCTTTCGAATGCTGACGGCGACTCTGCCAGTGCTTCCGCACCTTCTGCATAAGCCGTTCCTCTTAAGTATTCGCAGATGGCGTCCATACCGCTAAGTGCTGCTTTCGATAACTGGCTCACACTTAAAGAATCACATTCTGCCATTGCCCGTTTCATAAATTCCGTTGATTTTGCGGTCTTCTGTGACCGGACGGCAATCTTGATATCCGCCACTGCCACTGTGGATTCTGCGTAATCCTGTATGATCTTATCCGGTGACTCTTTCCCGGCCTGATAGATGGCATCCAGTGCCGCCCGGTCTATGATCACATCACAGAGCTGCCCGTCTCCGGTATGAAGAAGTGTCTCGTATGCTTCTTCTCCTGCGATTCGCATACTGTCCGGAAGCTTTCCGAAATCTCTGTCTTCTACGATCTTTCGCATCTCTTCCCCGGGAATCCGAACATCTTCATAATAGATATGCCGATTCTTATCTCCGGTGCATACTTCCTTGACCGCTGCCTTTAAATTATGAAAAAGCTTCGGATAAGAAAGCACATCGAAATGTTCCATTCCGATCGACAGGTCTTTGACTACTTCCCATGTCTTTTCTTCTTCTCTCGTCAGGGTTTTTTCCGCATCCCCGCTGCTTTCGGTATCTCCCCATCCCTTCTCTTCTAAGAACTGCAATGCCTGATCATAACTCTGGCACGCGATCAGCTGGTCGATGGTACTGTCAGAGAACAGGGATACTTCCAGGGCACGGATTCTTGCGACCGCATAGGTATATTGTTCACTCATGTTGTCCCTCCATATCATACAAAGAGCATCCGGTGAACGATGTCCGCAAGTTCATCCCGCTTCGCATCGAACATTGCCCTGATCGTACAGTTCTCTTCAATTCCACCGTACGCAAGAATGAATCCATTGTCAATATTATCTCTGCCCGCTCCGGCCACGGTAAGTTTTCCTCCCTTTGCCAGAGCTATTTCTTCAATTTCTTTGCCAAATCCTACCGGCATATTTTCCAAATCTTTTACGGAGAAATAGATCTCTCCCTCCTGCGGAAGTACGTATGCTTCCAGAATAGACAGGAGCATCTGGTAATACTCATCCGACGCAAGACTTATAACCTTTTCATACGCCTTCTCGATGATCTCTGCGATCATCTCCTGCTTTGCTTCCAGAAGTCTCGTTCTTCTCTGAAGATCGATGGCTGACTTCACACGCTCCTTCTGTGCGGCAACTTCCGCTTCAGACTTCTTCAGGATCTGTTCTGCCTGTGCGGCTCCTTCTGCCTGCGCCTGAGTCTTCATCTGTTCTGCCTGCACTTTCGCATCTTCGATCTTTGCATTCGCCGTCTCTTTTGCCTCGTCAAGGATCTGACTTTTGATTTTTTCTAATCCAGCCATTTTCCTTCACACTCCTTCTATACCTGAATTGCTGTTACGGAAAGGATAGAAATCAGAAGTGCAAGGATGGCATATGTCTCAACCATTGCAGGGAACAGCATTGCTTTACCGAACTGATCCGGCTTCTTTGCTACGATTCCGATTGCTGCCGCTGCTGTCTGTCCCTGTGCTTTTCCTGAAATCAGACCTACAATTCCGATTGGAAGGCAAGCTGCAAGAATCAGAAGTCCGGTCTTCGGATCCAAATCTGCTGCGCCGCCGCCAAGAAGTCCGATCTTGGATAATGTAATGAAACCAACCAGCAGTCCGTAGATTCCCTGTGTACCAGGAAGCAGCTGCATGATCAATACTTTTGCGAATTTGCTTGGGTCTTCTGTTACAACTCCGGACGCTGCCTGTCCTGCAATACCTACTCCAATCGCAGATCCTGCACCTGCCAGGAATACTGCCACTGCCGCACCAAGAAGTGCATATACCATTCCCATATCATTCCAAATACTCATATCTATTTTTCCTCCTTAATATCTACATATTTTGTCTCCGCATGAAACGGTTCGAAAGGTTTTCCACCGCCTTCGTAGAATTTTCCAAAGAATTCCACAAATTGAAGTCGGTTGGTGTGGACATATGCACCAAGCAGGTTAATTGCCAGGTTCATTGCATGTCCGACTATAAATACTACGATAAATAAGATGACCCCGAATACACTCTTACCAAGCATACTTCCCATCTGGTTGACAACGGATGCGATAACGCCTGTCGCAAGTCCCAGTGCCAAAAGTCTGGAGTATGATAATACATCACTTAACCATCCGGTGATGTTGTAGATATCATATGCTCCAAGTGCAAGTCTGAGTGCCGGATTCTTGCTTGATCTTCCGGACATCAGTAACAGTCCGAGTGCTCCGATGATCGCCATTGCTTTCGACAATGTAATCAGTGCTGCAGGGAACACGATCTTCGTCTGTGCGATCGAAGCAAATATCTCTGACGGAAGCAGCATCAGGATCAGTCCGATCAGGAAAATGTACCACAGTACGATATCACAGAAGAAATCCAGTACCTTTCCGTCTTTTAACAACATATATCCTTTGATTCCAAGACCCACAAACAGATGAACCAGTCCGAATGCCATCGAATAGATCAGAAGTCTCATCGGATCATTTAACGGTGCAAACCAGAGCGGTTTGATCGTCAGCTCTTTTCCAAAGAATGTGCTCGATACAACATCTACGACATCTCCAAAATATCCACCGAACAAAATTCCCCATACCATAGTAGAAATTCCACAATACATGAACATTTTCATGGATTTTCTCATACCTGCACTCATGCGCGGGAATTTCTTAAGAATGACCAGACACACGATTGCGATGATCGCACCATATGCTGCATCTGATAACATCATTCCAAAGAAAAATACATAGAAAAATGACATAATTGCGGTCGGATCGATTTCCCCTTTATGCGGAAGTCCGTAAGACTCCAGAACTCCTTCCACGCTTTCCGAAAATCCGTTATTTTTAAGGATCACCGGTGGTTCTTCATCTTCTTTTAACTCTTCTACATCGATCACACAGTCATATGCTTCCCCGATTCCTTTACGGATCGCCGGTACCGCTTCTTTCGCTGCGTAACCACTGATAATAAATGTACGTCTGGACTGCGGAAGTGTTCCCAGTACTTCGTACTTTTCTGCACGCATCCTGTAATAATCGCCGATGACCTGCAGTTCCTCCCGATCTTCTGCGTGGGATATGATCTCTTCCCGGATATTTGCGATATCTTCTTCAATCTGTCTGATCTGCTCTTCCAGTTCTGCTTTCTGCTTTGCCGGAATCCGTTCTGCCGATACGACCGGTCTTGAGAATCCAGCCGTACGGAGTGTGTTCTCCACGTCTGCCGCCTGCTCCTTCATACAGAATACGCTTAAGTACACGGCATCTTTATCCCGGCTTATAACCGATATATCTACGGCTTCAATCTCTGGATGCTCTTCGGCAAGCTTTCCGTAGATCATTTCCAGTGTCGTCTCCGCCGCCATGGTTCCAAGAAACATTGCCGTCTTTTTCGTGCCCGGATAATTCATCTCCACTTCCAGACTCATCCACGGCGCAAGTGCCTCTATCTGGGTATTCCGCTTCACGATCTCGGCCTGTGCTTCCGCAATTCTCTTATGATCAGCAATCAGAAGTTCCGCCACTTCCATGACCTCCTCCTGTTTCACCGCTGCTGCTTCCATCGTCTTCTTATCGATCAGCTTATTGCCTTCCAGACTGGCGAACATCGACTTTTTTTCCGGAGTATACTGATTCAGCACATCCAGTGCATTTTCCGTGATCTGCACCCGTTTCTCAAAGCTTGATTTCGCACTCTGCGTATCCATCTTCTCGAATCCGGCTTCGTCCTGTGCGACCTGATGCATCTCTATCATGCCCATGGACTGCAGTTTTTCCAGAATCGCTTTCCGGTCATGCTTTAATGCGCAGATACTGATTCGCTGCATCTGCAATACTGCCATAACTGCATCCCTCCTTTTCTTCTTTTTCAGGCTTTTTCTCTTCCCGTATCATCAAAGCAACGCTTTCATGACTGCGGATACCGCCTCCTCTTCTTTTCCCTGAGCCAGTGCTTTTAATGCTTCTGTCTCCTGTTCCGTCTTCTCGGAAGCCTTTTTCTTTAAGGTTTCGCCTTCTTCTTTCACCTGCAAAAGTTCTGTTTCTGCCTGTTTCTTTGCATTTGCTACAGTCTGTTCTTTTATCTCTTTTGCTTCTTTAGCAGCTTTTTCAAGGATCTCGGTACACGTTGCATCTGCTTTTCTTATGATCTCATCCGCTTCATTCTCCGTTTCCTTGATGGCCTTAATGGTTTCTTCTACCATTCATCTACCACCTCTCCTTCAAAAAATACAAAATCTAGTTTAAATTATAATCTTATTTTCGTGATTTTGCCATACATTTCTTATATTTTCTTTAAATTGTATGTCACTTTGATACATTTTTATCATTTTGTCGTTTTATATCTGTGCACATATTAATAAGTAGAAATACTGAAAAACCTCCTACGTTTACTTATATACCTGGTATGCAAATAAGGATATCATCTCATTTTCTTAACGAAAATGGACAATATCCTTATTTTGTCTAAATAATATGGAATTTATACAATCTCTGCAGCTTCGCTTATGCCACTCTTAACTTTTTCTACTTTTCTTGTTTCTACTTTTTCTCCCGAAGTCACAATGACAATAACGCTGTCACTTTTGCCTGCTTTTCTGATCTTTTCAAAATCCACTTCAACCAGTGGATCTCCACTTTTTACATTCTGTCCTGTCTTTGCAATGATATGGAATCCATCACCGTTCATTGCTACGGTATCAATACCGATGTGAATCAAGATTTCTTTTCCATCATCTGTAGAAAGACCAACCGCATGTCCCGTCTCATACATAAGTTCTACGGTTCCATTAATTGGGGATTTGATTATGGAATCTTCCGGAACAATGGCAAATCCATCCCCCAGCACCTTTCCCGCAAATGTCGGATCAGTCACTTCTTCCAATGGAATTACTTTTCCTGATACTGGAGCTATAATCTTATTTCCATCCATGGACTCTTTATGTTCCCGGTTCTCCTCATTTGTCATTTCTCCATTTGCTTCCATCTCCAATACTGATCCGTCATCCACTCCTTCTTCTGGCAGTATTGCTTCTTCCGGCATTCCGAATAGGTATGTCAGTACAAAACATAATGCAACCGAGCAGATAGAAATAACCAGATACCACAGGAACTGTCTTCCTTCGTAAATATACATCAAATAAGAAGGAATAACTGCCAGTCCATAAGAATTAGACTGAATATTCAATAAGGATAACGATGCAGCTCCAAGTCCAGATGTAAATAACATGATAATCAGCGGCTTCAGATTATATCTCAACTGAATACCAAAAAGCACCGGTTCACTGATTCCGAATAACTGTGATAACATTGCTCCAATACTCGTCTGTCTGACTGTCGTATTTTTTGATTTTACGAAAAATGCAAGGCACGTTCCGACATTTGCAAATCCATACATTGCACACAATGTAATCACTGGATTGAATCCTGTGTTTGCAAGAAGTGAGGTCTCAATCATTGTATATGTATGATGCAATCCAGTAATTACAAGAAGCGGATATGTCGCTCCGATGATAAAGCCACCGATTCCGAATGGCAGATGTACCAGTGCTTCTACAATGCTGACAAGCTTTAATTCCACCACATGCATCACAGGCCCTACTCCAAGGATTACGATTAAGAATGTAACCAGCATCACTACAAATGGCGTCATGATCAGATCCAGTGCATTTGGCATGATTTTTCTGAGCTTTTTCTCAAGCTTCGCTCCGATTAATGCCGTAATAATCGCTGTCAGTACACTTCCCTGGCATCCCACGATTGGAATCTTTCCAAATGCCATAACCGCTGATATCCCACTGTCCGGATTCGCTACCGAATATGCATTTGGCAGAATCGGTGAAACGAGCATCAGACCAAGTACCATACCAATGACCGGTGTTCCGCCAAATACTTTGAATGCAGACCAGCAGATAATCGCCGGCAGGAATGCAAATGCGGTCTCAGTCAGTACATTTACCAGTGTTACAATATAATCTGGAATCATATCCGTGGATGCTCCAAATAATCCAAGAACATTATCATTGAAGACACATCCTTTCAATCCCAGGAACAGACCAGTCGCTGCAATCACCGGGATGATCGGGATAAAGATATCTCCCAGTATCCGCATCAGACGTTTCACGCCCTTTTGCTGGTTCTTAACGGCTTCATCCTGTTCTTTTTTCGATAATGTCTTCAGACCAAGATTTTCTATCTCTTCATATACTTTATTGACAATTCCGGTTCCCAGGATGATCTGGAACTGACCGGCATTGAAGAATGTTCCTTTTACAACCGGCAGTTTTTCCAGCTTCTTTACGTCGATTGTTTCTTTGTCTTTAACGATCAGACGCAGTCTGGTTGCGCAATGTGTTGCAGATACGATATTGTCTTTGCCGACGATCCGGATAATATCCTCTGCCGCTTTCCTGTAATCCTTTCTTTCCATGATTCTTTGCTCCCTTTTTTCCTTTATTTTTCTTCCTTTGTCTCTTTTAATAACACTGCCTGAAATGGCTGCAGTACTAATTTATTTTCTTTAATATTGAATTCTTTCTCTTTTCTGTCGGAATTTTGCCAGATTAATTCTTTTTTCTCCACATCTACATTCTCTTCCACCGTATCCGGACTCAGATTGATCCAGCATTCAATGCTTTCTTCTTGGGTAAATCTACGGTATGCGATTATATTGTCACTACTCCGCAACGGCTCAATATCTCCAAATATCAGACAGTCGCGGTATTCACCTTTCTGTCTGAACGCTATCATTTCTTTATAGAACTGATAGATGCTTCCGTCATTTCCAATCTGGTCCCTTGCATTAATCTTTGGATATTCTTCCGTCATTCCAAGCCATGGTTTTACATCCGAAAATCCACCATACTGTTCATCCGTCCACGGAAACGCTGTTCTCGTATTATCACGACTTCTGAGATTCACGATACGTAATGCTTCTTTTTCTGTCAGTCCTTCTTCGATCGATCTGTGATACTGGTCAATACTTGAAATGTCATTAAATTCTTCAATTCCATTTCTTTCAAAATTCACCATTCCCAGTTCCTGTCCCTGATAGATGAACGGTGTTCCTCTCAGGAAGAAGTACATTGCCGCAAGCGACTTTACCGCATCACTGTTGTTCTGGTATTCTTTCAAATATTTTGATGTCGCTCTTGGCTGATCGTGATTTTCGATAAAATTCGCCCCCCAGCCACATTTTTGCAATGCCATCTGGCTTGCCATAATCTTCTGATTCAGATCTTTTACCGTCCATGGAATTCGTTTGAACCACTCGCTTCCCGATGCAATATCCAGATCCGCATAACGGAAATCAAATATCATCGAAAAATATCCCTGTTCTCCGATAAATTCTTCCAGCTCTTCATACGGAACTCCCGGCGCCTCCGCAACCGTCACACAATCATGTCTCTGGAATGTATTTTCTTTCAGCTCATTTAAAAATGTACCGATTCCCGGTTGATTTCTGGATGCCTTGGTGCATTTTGCCAGACCATCTGCTCCGTCTGCTTCCCGGTCTTCCCAGGTCAGATCCTTTTTGATAAATGTAATCGCATCAATCCGGAACCCGGCAATGCCTTTATCCAGCCACCAGTTGACCATCTGATACAATTCTTTTCGTACTTCCGGATTCTCCCAGTTCAGATCCGGCTGCTTTTTCCCAAATGCGTGAAAATAATACTCGTCTCTTCCCGGAATCTTTTCCCACACATTTCCGCCAAATACAGATCTCCAGTTATTGATCTCTTTCTTTCCGGATTTAAAAATGTAATAATCATGATATTTACTTTCCGGATTCTTTAACGCTTCCTGGAACCATGGATGTTCATCTGATGTATGGTTGATTACGAGATCCAGTATGATCTTAATATTTCTTTTCTTTCCTTCACTGATTAATTCATCCATGTCCTCCATAGTTCCGAATTCTTCAGCAATCTTCATATAATCAGAAATATCATATCCGTTATCATCCATCGGTGACTGATAACACGGACAGATCCATAACATGGTAACCCCCAGATCCTTCAAGTAGTCAAGCTTTGATGTAATTCCTTTCAGATCACCGATTCCATCCCCGTTACTGTCACAAAAGCTTCTTGGATAAATCTGATATATAACTTCTTCCTGCCACCATTTTCTTTTTACCATCTCTTGCCTCTCCTTAATGATTTTCCTGTTCACCAGTTCTTTGTAAATACCATCTTCCTGTACTGTTCCGCAGATACTGTCTGCTATCTTTTTTAATTCTGCACTGCCGTTTTCCATGGCCACTCCCGTTCCTGTTGCTAGTAACAGTTCTGCATCATTCTCTCCATCTCCGAAGCTCATGCTTTCGGATTTTTCGATTTCCAGTTTCTGATTCAGATATCTGACTGCATTGCCTTTATTGCATCCTTCTGGAAGGCATTCCAGCAAGTAATCCTTTCCAAATGGTATCATCTGTACAATCTCGCATCTGTTCTCTATCTCTTCTTTTATACGGTTTATTACCGCTTCTGTTCCAACGATACAAATCTTATGTGCTTTTTCCTGATTCGAATCATATGCTTCCATATTATCTTTGTACAAATATCTATTCTTTCTTTTGATTTTTTCTCTTTCTTCTTCTGTACAATTCTTTGTCTTTTCTTTAAATAACTGCTGATATATTTCTGCTGCCTTTTGATCCATATAGACATTCTTTTGTGTTTCCAGCACCAGCCCGGCCTGTTGCTTTTCTGTTAATATCCTGACCTCTTTCAGCCATTTATCAGAATACTCTTTCCTGCTCAGTTCCTTGCCCCGGTACAAAATTCTTGTACCTCCTCCACTGATGGTTCCATCCATCTGAAGTTCCTGCACATCTTTTTGAATACTGCCCGTATTTCTTCCGGTGCATATGCATGTCAGAATTCCCTGTCTTTTACATTCCCGGATTGCATACCTCGTTTTTTCAGATACCTCTGCATTTTCTTCTCTAAGAGTTCCGTCTATATCAAAGTAGATCATCTTCACACTTTGATCTTTCACGTTTCCGCTCACCTGCCTTATTGCTTTCTGTTTTGTTTCTGAAGTCATATTAACAAAAGAAACGGAGCCATTCAATGCATTGGCTCCGTTTAAAAAATATGTACACTTTTCGTACATTGTTTTGCTTTATAAAACTTTGTTCATGTATATTTATATGTCTTCCTTTTTATCCGATTTTCCAGCCAGATAATTCTGATATGCCAGATAAAGTAATTCAATCAGAATAAAATACGGCGTTGTAGATTCATAATCTCCGTATTCTCCCACTTCAGCATGTAAAGACTCAATATACAGATTCTCATCACAGCATGCAGATAACGGATTATTACTCATCCTTGTAACTGATACCAGAAATGTACCTTTTACCCGCAATCTCTTTGCCAGATTTATCATATAGTCTGCCTCTCCCGATAAAGAGATAAGAAAGACCATGTCATCCTTATGAATATTCTTTTCTATTGCCTGACACATATCATGACCATGTAGGTCTATTAGTGTTTTTTCCGGGAGAAATATTCTCTTCATCTCGCTGGCCACACGTGCCTGCGACGATCCACTTCCATATACAACCACTCTTTTTGCATGACACAAAGACTCAAAGATCCGGTTATAATCCCGCTTTAAAAAATCATCCAGCATCTTATGATAGCTTTCTGTCATTGTTTCAAGCAGATTCCATTCCGTCACTTTACTTTCCCGCTCTTCGATACGCAGCATCGCCTTTAATTCACGAAATCCGTTCAGACCGAGATGCTTTGCAAACCGTACCAGCAGGGATTTGGACACGCCGCATTTTCTTGCAGTCTCGTCTATCGTATCTCTGCAAAAATCTTTCCGATTCTCATATAGATACTGGCAGATATACCGCTCATTCTCATTCATTTCCGAATAATACAAATTCATCAGCTCATCTGTATTCATCTCACTCTTCTCCTGTATCAGACTGGTTGTTACTGTTCACAAATTCCAGATATCGCACAGACAATATATCCAGCAGCATATAAAACGCAGCTATCATCTCATATGACTGATCCTGCCCTTTATGTATAACTCTGGTTCCTACATAAAGGTTATATTCCGCCAGCCTTGCAAGTGCATTATTATTCCATCTTGTAATAGACAACGTATGGATCTTCCTCTCCTGCGCCAGACGCACTGCCCGGAGTATCGACTGGTTCTCTCCTGATAATGACACTGCTACAAACAAATCTTTCTCTGAAAATTCTGTCTGTGCAAACTCAATCTCTCCGAGGTCAAATAAGTCTACACACCATTTTCCCATGATCATAAAGATACGCTTAAACTCATCTACAATTGCTTTCTGTTCATTTCCCGTACCGTACAGGTATATCGTATCTGCTTCATAGATTCTTTTACATATCTTACTATAATCATAATTCTGCAGTTCTTTGATCATCTCATGATAATCATCAATGATTCCCTGCATATCCAGCTTCTTATGCTCTGTTTCTCCGGTTCTTTGTTTTAATAGCAGCTGAAACTCAGCATAAGATGAGATCCCCAGCTTTTTTAACATACGTACAAGTGTCGTTCTTGATACACCGAGATGTCTGGCAAGCTGTGTACTGTTCATAGTTCTTACCAGTTCTTTATTCTGCCGGATTTCCTGTACCATCAACCGGTCCGTGGCTGTCAGATAGCTGTAATTCTCATCTATCCGTTTTTCAAAATCCATATAATCTCCTACCAGTGTAATTTGTGAAGATGTCCCTCCAGATTCATTCCTGCAAATCCGTTCTGTCTGAGTGCTTCGTAAAGCACGATCGCAACCGAGTTGCCAAGGTTCAGCGAACGGATGTCGCCTACCATCGGGATACGCACGCAGTCTTCTTTATGATCTACCAGAATCTCTTCCGGGATTCCGGCACTTTCTTTTCCGAACATGATGTAGCAGTCCGGTTCATAGTTCACTTCTGTATATACCTTTGGTGCTTTTGTCGTTGCCATGTAGATCTTGGCTCCCGGGTTCTTTTCCAGGAAATCATTGTAATCAATATAGGTTCTGACATCCAAATGCTCCCAGTAGTCCATGCCGGCACGCTTTAAGTTCTTCTCATTTAAGCGGAAGCCGAGCGGCTCGATCAAATGTAATCTGGTGTTGGTGGCTACGCAGGTTCTTCCGATGTTGCCTGTGTTTGCCGGGATCTCTGGTTCGTGTAGTACGATGTTTAACATGTTGTGTTCCTCCGTTTTTTCTATTCTTTTTCAAATAAAAATTCTATATAGCTATATATTTCCGAAAAGTCAATCTGACATTTTCCAGCAAATATATTCACCGGTACCTGGTCTTCAAAGTCATAGATGGCCGGTAACTCATTATGTTCCAAGTCATATACTACAACTTTTTTCTTATCCGGGTCAACCATCCAGTATTCTCTGACTCTTGCAGTGATATATTTTTTCAGTTTTAATCCCATATCTTTTTTTCTTGTAGATGGTGATAATATCTCGATTACCATATCCGGTGCTCCATAGACATGACTTCGAAGGATTTTATCTCTGACACAGCATACAACGACGTCCGGCTGCAGCATCGTCCAAGATTATCTGTAAATATAATATGTTCCATCGGAAATGCTTTTTCCAACTGACAAATTGTGTCATATCTTGGTCTTTTGGTTATTCCGCTGAATATCTTTTGCACTGTTCCGAACGCATAACAATCTATATTTCTAATATTGTTTTCCATATTCTTCTAATAATCTGACATACTTCTCTCCACCTGCACTGCTGCGATCGCACCATCTGCTACTGCAGTCACTACCTGGCGCAGGCTCTTGACTCTTACATCTCCTGCTGCATACACACCCGATACATTGGTATGCATGTCCTCATCCGTCTTAATGTATCCCTTGTCATCCGTCTCTACTTTATCTGCAAACACGCCGGTATTCGGGATCATACCGATGAATCCAAACAGTCCGAACAGTCCGTCTTTCGGATCGGCTTCTATCTTTGTAAGTTCTCCCGTCTTCACATTCTTCACAGTCATCGTCTGAAGCAGTCCGTCGCCGCCCACTTCTTCGACTACCGAATCCCACAGAAATGTGATCTTCGGATTGGCAAATGCTTTCTCCTGAATAGACTTTGCTGCACGCAGCTCGTCTCTTCTGTGAATGATCGTAACTTTTCTGGCAAATTTTGTAAGATACAGCGCTTCTTCCACCGCTGCATCCCCGCCGCCCGCTACATAGACTTCCAGGTCAGTAAAGAAGTTCGCATCACAGGTTGCACAGTAAGAGATTCCGCGTCCCTTGTACTCCTGCTCGCCTTTGCATCCGATCGGTCTTGCATATGCACCGGTTGCAATGATGATATTTTTCGCCTGATAGGTATCTTTTTCGCCTGTCAGGACTTTGATGTCTCCGCTCAGTTCTGCATTTGTGATCGTATCACGGACATGTTCTGCGCCGAACTGTTCTGTCTGTTCGTACATTCTGCGTACAAGAGAAACTCCCGTCTCTCCTTCTACGATCTGTCCCGGATAGTTTTCTATTTCGTCTGTGTTGATAATCTGGCCGCCGGCCTGTCCTTTTTCGATGATCAGGGTGTCCAGTCTGCTTCTGCCTGCATATAAGCCTGCGCTTAATCCCGCCGGTCCGGCGCCAAGGATGATTACGTCATATATGTGATCCATGTGTGTGTCCTCTCTTTCTTTTCGTATGTATTTTTAAAATTATTGATCGTATGATTCTATCTTATTTTACATGATTTTAGCTGTTGGCATACCAACAAATTACAATTAAAAATTTCCTTTTTGTTTTTATATTACTTGCTAAAGATATATTTCTTTGATATTATAATTATACAAAAAACAACCGCTCAAAGTGGTTGGCCATATTGAGTAATAGAAATCCACCCATATTGCGGTTGTTTATAGTAGTATATCACATACGTTTTATTTATTTATTCAATTATTAAATAACCTTCATTATATCTTCCACGATCTGCTCTTTCGTCAGATGATTCTCTTTCAGAACTTCTGCTACATCATAACGGTCAAGGAACTCTTTCTTCAGTCCGAAGTTCAGAACCTTCATGTCCGAATCTCCGTAGAATCTTGCGATCTTCTCGCCGAATCCGCCATCCAGAATACCATCTTCCAGAGTGATCACAACATCATGATCTTTCTTAAGCTCTTCCAGAAGTTCTGCATCAATACCTGTAATATAATATGGATTGATCACCGTTGCGTCTGTTCCAGTCACTTTCTTGAGCTCTTCTGCAACTTCTTTGCCAAGTCCGTAGAATGTTCCAAGTCCGATCACTGCAACCTTAGAACCTTTCTGAGTTACTTCGTATTTGTTCAGATCACCGAAGTCTTTTGTAATCTCTTTTCCGTCAGAGATCACACTGCCGCCCGGAAGTCTGATTCCTACCGGATACTCATTCTGTTCGATACTCCAGTCGAGCATTGCCAGGTATTCTTCTTTCGTTGTCGGAGCAAGGTATACCAGATTCGGAATATTGGCCATCATCGGGATGTCATATAGTCCAAGGTGTGTCATGTCATTCATTCCGTATACCGAACCACAGAATGTTACAATAGTTGCCGGGCTGTTATTAATGCAGAGATCCTGTGCGATCTGGTCATAAGTTCTCTGTACAAATGTACTGTATACTCCATAAACCGGTTTTCCGCCATTTGCGGCAATTCCGGAAGCCAGTGCTACGGCTGTCTCTTCTGCGATACCGACATCTACGAACTGTTTTCCTGCTTCTTTTCTCTTATCTTCTGTGAATCCCATAACGGTCGGGGTTCCGGATGTGATCGCTACCACTGCCGGATCTTTTTTCATCTTATCCAAAAGATAATTCAGGGAAATATCCGAATAGTCTTCTTCTGTCATCTCGTATAACGGTTCACCTGTCTCGATATGAAATGGTCCGTTATAATGCCATACTTCTTTGTTCTGCTCTGCCGGTGCATAACCTTTTCCCTTTAAGGTATTGATATGCACAACAACTGGTTTCCTGCTGTCTTTGACACTCTGGAATGCTTCGATCAGGTCTCCGACAGCATTTCCGTGATCCACGTAAATGTAATCCAGTCCCATAGCCTTGAACAGGTTGCATTCTGCCTGTCCGTTTGTCTCGCGGAGTAATTTTAAGTTGCCGTATAATCCGCCGTGATTTTCCGCAATGGACATATCATTGTCATTTACAACAATGATCAGATTACCGTCTAACTCTACCGCATAGTCCAGTCCTTCTAACGCTTCTCCACCACTTAAAGAGCCATCACCGATCACTGCGATCACATTGCCGTCTTCCCCTTTCAGGTCTCTTGCTTTTGCAAGTCCGCATGCAAGGCTGACTGATGTAGATGTATGACCTACTGTAAAATGATCGTGTGCACTTTCATTCGGATTGCTGTATCCGGATACATCATCGTAATGCTCTTCATAGAGATATGCATCCTTTCTTCCTGTCAGCATCTTGTGTGGGTAAGTCTGATGTGACACATCATATACGATCTTGTCTTTTGGTGACTCGAATACATAATGCAGTGCGATCGTTGCCTCTACCATACCGAAGTTTGGTCCGAAGTGTCCGCCGTGGATACTGGCTCTCTTTAACAGTGCTTCTCTCATCTCACCTGCCATTACGGTCATCTCGTCTACGGTTAATTTCTTTACGTCTTCTGGTCCGTTAATCTTTTCTATATACATGAACTATTCTCCTCCCAGTTTAATACTCCTGTCTTTACTGCTTCTTCGTATTTGGAAATTTTGTAATTCAGCCGGTTGATCGCTGACTCTATCTGCGCTTTCTGCTCTTCTAACTTCTCTCTTTCTTCCGAAAGAAGCTGAAGTCTTGCTTCAAATGTCTCGTCGCCTTCCTGATATAATTTTACATACTCGATCAGTGCCTCCACGGGAAGTCCTGCTTTTCTCATACAGATCACAAGCTCCACCCATCCAAGGTCTGATTCCTGATAGTCTCTGATTCCGCCTGCCGTACGTGTTACTTCCGGTATCATGCCGATGCGTTCATAATAACGCAGGGTATCAGCGGAAATGTCATATGTTTCACTTACTTCTTTTATCGTCAATCCAGGCACCACCTTTCCGTTCATTACTATAGCACTTGGAGTTCGCTCCAAGTCAAGATTTTTTCCAAAAATGTAAGAGTAAATTCCGGATTATACAATTCATCCTGTATTTTCTGATATCTGCAGAAGCTGCATAGCAATAACAAAAGCCGTCAGGGAATATAATTCTAATTCATACATTAACATTCCCTGACGGCTTTTCTATTTCTATTATTTCTTTTAAATTCTCTTCAAATCAGCTTCCGTCAACCTTACTTCTGGCTTCTCAGTCTCTCAACAAACCGACTGAGTCTTCCGATCGCTTCTTTCAGATCTTCCAGTGAGTACGCATACGATACACGCAGGAAACCTTCCCCGCTCTCACCAAACGCACTTCCCGGTACGACCGCAACCTTTTCCTCTTCCAGGAACCGCATTGCGAATTCTTCAGAAGTCATACCGAATTCTTTGATACTTGGGAAGATATAGAATGCACCAAATGGCTCGAAGCATTCCAGCTTCATCTTCGCAAATTCATTTACCAGATATCTTCTTCTCTGGTTGTATGCATTTCTCATCTGCTGCACTTCATCTTCGCAGTGACGCAAGCCTTCGATGGCTGCGTACTGGCTGTTGGTCGGCGCACACATGATCGCAAACTGATGGATCTTCAACATCTGTTCTATGATCACAGACGGTCCGCAGATATAACCAAGTCTCCATCCCGTCATGGCAAATCCTTTGGAAAATCCGTTGATTACCAGTGTTCTTTCCTGCATTCCCGGAAGAGATGCAATAGACACATGCTCTGTCTTGTATGTAAGTTCGGAGTAAATCTCATCCGAAAGCACATACAGGTCATGTCTTTTCACAACTTCCGCAATTGGCTCCAGATCTTCTTTTGTCATGATCGATCCTGTCGGGTTGTTCGGGAATGGCATGACTAACATTTTTGTCTTTGGCGTGATTGCTGCCTCCAGTTCTTCTGCCGTCAGTTTGAATTCGTTCTTTTCCTGAAGCGGAATAACAACCGGATTACCGTCTGCCAGAATGGTACACGGTACATACGATACATAGCTCGGCTGCGGAATCAGGACTTCATCTCCCGGATCCAGCATTGCGCGCAGTGCCACATCGATTCCTTCACTTCCTCCGACCGTCACCATGATCTCATGATCCGGGTCATATTCTACATGTATCTTACGTTCCAGATATTTGCTGATCTCGATCTTCAGATCTTTAAGACCTGCATTCGATGTATAGAAAGTCTTGCCCTGTTCCAGGGTGTAGATACCTTCCTCTCTGATTCTCCATGGTGTGTCAAAATCAGGTTCTCCTACACCAAGGGATATTGCGTCAGGCATCTCACTTACCAGATCAAAGAATTTACGGATTCCAGATGGTTCGATGCCTGTGATTTTCTTAGATAATGGATTTCTCATCATGGTGTTACAAGCATCCTTTCTGTTTTTTTCTGTCCAAACATGATTGTTCCGTGATCCTTATATTTCTTCAGTACGAACTGTGTACTGGTTCCTGTGACATCTTCGATCGGTGATAATTTACTTGATACAAACTTTGACACTTCCTGCAAAGTCTTGCCTTCGATCAGAACCATCATATCAAAATCACCGGAGATCAGATATACGGCTGATACTTCCGGATAATTACAGATCCGTTCTGCTGTCTTATCAAATCCCGTGTCACGCTGTGGTGTTACTTTTACTTCGATCAGGGCATTCACATACTCTGTTCCTGTCTTATCCCAGTCGATCAGTGTATGATAGCCACAGATGATCTTTGCTCTTTCCATGGCAGAAATCTCATTTGCTACGGTTACTTCGTCGGTTCCAAGAAGAACTGCCAGTTCTCCGAGGTCCACCCTGCTATGCTTCTCCAGATACAGGAGTATCTGCTTTCTTAATTCTTCCATCATTCATACCTCCGCTATATAGCTTCAAGATCTCATCCGGAGCCGGACGGTCGATATAACGCATCTCTTCTCCATTTCTTAAGATCTTATCGTTGTTGTCTGTTGTATGTCCGATTACTGCTGCTGTAATCCCCTGATTGTTCAGCGCATCTGCCAGTACTTCCCCATTGTCAGTCACAGCCAGAAAACTTCCTGTAGATATCATCTGATATGGATTCAGCCGGAAATGTTCACATACCTCGATCGTTTCCTGTAAAATACTGATTTTCTTCATATCAAGATCCAGTCCCTGCTCTAATTCCAGTGCCAGATTCCACAGTGCTGCCAAGATCCCGCCATCTGCGACCTGACGTACGACAAATGCGCCCCCGGCTTTTGCGGCTTCGATTTCTTTTGGAGCAAATATCTGCTGTCCGTATGACTTTATCTGCTTCATGAAAACCGGCGCAAAACGAGTCTTAAGTTCCTGTTCTTTTTCTTCCGTGATCCGGAGCATACCATCCATTCCTGCATGCCCTGCGAACACAATATCCTTACAGGCTCGTGCGGTTTCCCGGTTCCATGCTTCTTCCTTTGGAGCCTTTGCGATTCCTGTAACCGTCACTGCGATCGCCCGAACCGCCGGATTGGCAGATGCCTGTACTCCTGCAAGCATGATATTATACTTTTTGCATGCTTTTTTGAGAAGCTTTTCAATCTTGTGGATTCTGGATTTGAACACGTATTCCGGATAGGCGATCTGTACACTAATGCCTGCAGATGGTTCATGCGTATCCTGCATATCCTCACTCCGGATATCCGCTTCCTGCTCCTCATCCTCTGTTATATCAGGGCAGACAGAGAACACTGCACCCTGTGCCGCCAGTGCGTTCACAGTCTGTGCAAGTGCATGGACACCGATCTGCGGAGATAAACCGTAGACGGTAACTGTTTCGCTTATAAGCTGTTCTGTCTGTGTCTCTAACTTCATGTTTATTATGTTCCCCTTTTATTTTTATACAAGATACGGAATAATCATCGTTGCTACCATGGCAATGATGACGATAAGTACAACAATTGATACAATTCTTCTTGTTCTTTTATTGTTGAAATTCATTCTTCTACCTTCTTTGATTTTATTTTCGTTATTGCTTCTTCTCATTCTTATCAATTTTTACGTAAACAGTAACGTATTTCTCTACATTTTATACTCTTTACAATATTTTTGCAAGAAACAATCTTCACATTTCGGACTTCTTGCACTGCAGATCGTACGCCCTTTTCATAATTTAATTTTCTCTATCTTACAGACTCTTGCCTCCTGATTCAAAGGATTTCTGTTCTGATAGTCAAATAAAATATATGTATCTGTCAGTTTGAAATATTCCAGATGCGTCATTTTACGCATCTGATTTCTGTCGTATTTTCCATAATCTGGAAGGTACTCATGCGTCTCCTCTTCTGTCTCATAAAATGCTCTTGCAGCATCTTTCGTTACCGGATATTCTCCGGCAAATGCTGGACGGCTCTTTGCATTTTCACGCAGATAATAATCATAAGTGAGCACTTCCCGGAATAAATCTTCTTTTTCTTTGTGATATTTTCTCACATAATTTAACAGGATCTCATATCTTGCACTCCGCTTGTGCTGAACTGAATTATAATCATTTTCCTCATAATAAGCGGCAAGCCGGTCATACATATCAAATGCAGAATCATATTCTTTTTCCAGTTCTTCCATCGTGTTCGTGAATTGACGGCTGTTATAATACACTTCTACCATCTCTTCCACGCCTTTCAGCCTCAATACATCTTCATAAGAAATCCATTTTGTATAAAGTACTTCATACGGTGGATGCGCTTTGTGCACAATTCCATATTCCTTCTGATGTTCCTGCATAAATGATCCTTTCAGCACTTTCAGGAATCCTAACTGGAGTTGTTCTGGTTTTAATGCGTAGACATCATCAAAAGAATGTGCGAAGCTTTCCACATCTTCATATGGAAGTCCCGCGATCAGATCCAGATGTTCGTGTACATTTCCCCTCTCCTGGATTCTCCTCACGATTCTGGATACTTTTTCAAAATCCATAACTCTGTGAATCTCTTTAATCGTCTTCGGATTTGTTGACTGCACACCTATTTCAAGCTGTACCAGTCCGGGGCGCATCTGTTCTAACAATTCCAGTTCTTCCTCATTCAGAATATCTGCCGCAATCTCAAAATGGAAATTCGTGATTCCATTATCATGCTCCATGATATATTTCCAGATTGCAATACTGTGATCGTGCTTACAGTTAAATGTACGATCGACGAATTTCACCTGCGGAACATTATGGTCCAGGAAAAACTGCAGTTCCTTCTTTACCAGTTCTATATCTCTGAACCGCAGGCGCTTGTCTACCGAAGACAGACAGTAGCTGCAGGAAAATGGACAGCCTCTGCTTGTCTCATAATAGATAATTTTGTGTTCAAAATCTTCTATGTGGTCGTAGACAAACGGAACCTCACTTAAATCCATGATCGGCCGCCATGGTTTATCGATGATTTCATTTTCTTCTGTCCGGAAAGTAATGCCTATAACATTTTTTAACTGGTTATCCACACTCTCTGATTTTTTCCAAAAGTTATCCACATTCTCTTTCTTTTTTTCGAATTCATTTCGGTATATCCGGCAAATTTCTTTAAATGTCTTCTCTCCTTCCCCTTTCATTACACCTTTGACACACGGTAGACGTCTTAACACATCCTGCGCATCATAGGAAACTTCCGGACCGCCAAGCCAGATTGGCATATCCGAGCGTAATTTTCCGATTTCCAACACAATCTCCTCTATATAATCCAGGTTCCAGATATAGCAGGAAAGGCAGAGGATGTCCGGTTTTCTCTTATAGATATCCATCAGGATATCATCCTTCTGCTGATTGATCGTGTACTCCCCGATCTCCACCGCCGGATCTTCGGCATAGGCTTTCAGACTGTAGACCGCTAGATTGGAATGTATATATTTTGCATTGACTGCTGCCAGTAATATCTTCATTATGCTTTCCTCCAGATCAGAATCTCTCCTCCGGTTATATACCGGATAAGATAAATCATCATATATCTAGGTATTATAAATTGGTATCGCCTTTTTTACAACATTTCCATTGACTTTTTGTCCGGAACACGTTAAAATATTGAGCTGTGCAGCCGGGGTGTTAGCGGTACCTTGCACCTGCAATCCGCTATAGCAGGGGTGATATTGCGCAGAGGGCTTGTTTTTGCAGAGCTGCCCTTGGAAAGTGGCGTTGATGTTTGGGTCTTACGCGACGGAACTCCATGAACCATGTCAGGTCAGGAATGAAGCAGCATTAAGTGGAATCTTCCGGGTGCCGTAAGGGTGCCTGGGCTGAGTTAACTACTAAGGTAACGTCTGTGAAGGCTCGTTCGAAGCGCAATGCACATAATAAAATAAACAGATATTAAAAATATCCACTGCAGTTTGATATGCTACCCTCATATAGGACAATGAAATATAAAAGTCCTATATGGGGGTAT
>OLOG01000297.1_pt1 | contig 49481 bp, 28 predicted proteins | sample 1672351 | NCBI WGS metagenome assembly OLOG01 (sample SAMEA3136674, study PRJEB25190) | human gut metagenome | biome: human gut; feature: human-associated habitat; material: faeces | place: Austria | collected 2013 | reverse complement strand
CATGCAAAAGCAATTTCCTCTATTGAATCTTTACCAGCCAGTAAGGCTTCTAACGAATGTCGTATTCTTACCATTGCAAGATATCTTACAAAATTCACCCCTGTATATCTTTTAAATAATCTTGATGCATAAGAAATACTAAATGATAAGTTTTGTGCTATATCTTCTAAATGGATATCTTGTTGATAGTTTTGATCAATGAATAGTATGGCTTTCATATAGTTTTCATGATTTTTAGATGAAAGGGGTAATTCTTCAAGTTGGAACTTTTGATTATGACTGGCAATATAAATTAAAGAGGTTAAAACCTGATTAAGTTCATAAAGATTATTTGTTCCTTTTATAATCTGTAAAAAGAGAATGCCTAATTGTTGTTGAATCTTTTCAAGGATCACTTTATTTTGTTTTTGATTACAAATAATAGAAGTAAAACTATGAGATACATCTCCTACCATATAATGTGGTAAATAAGAAAAATCTAAATGAACTGTAAGGATAATACTGTCTTGTTGTAATGGTTTTATCATATGAATATCGTAAGGCGCAATAAGGGCTAATTCATGAACATGAATGATAGATGATAAATGTTCTGTCGTTACTTCATAGCTTCCTTTTAATACATAAGAAATTTCTAAACTAGATTGTCTTGAAAAGACATGTCGATCAAATTGATTAATACTTAAACTGATAGGATATTCAAATTTCTGACCGGAAAAGTCATAATAATAGTTCATATTTTGCATGATCTTACCTCATTTCATATATTTTATTATACCACTTATTCATCAGTGTGTTTATAATAAAGATAAGAGGTAAAAATAATGAGAGAAAATATGAAATTTTTAACAAACTATTATCAAATTAGAGAAATGACGATTCAAAGAATGAACGAAATCATTCAACAAAACAAAACATCTATTCCTGGAGGAACGGTCTTTTTTGGAGATTCTCTTACTGAATTTATGGATATTGATCGTTATTTTCCAGAAATAAAGAATAAGTATAATTGTGGTATGGGTGGTATTACTTCAACTATGCTACTTCATTTTATTGATGAGGGTGTCTTAAAATATCAGCCTAGTCAATTAGTTTACATGATTGGTACAAATGATTTGGGAAAGACTGTGATGCAATCACCTCGTGATATTGCAATCAATGTCAAAGAACTTGTAGAAACCGTTCATTATAATTTACCTAAATGTCAGATTTTTGTCGTATCACCTTTGCCATGTCTAGCAAAACATGACTATAAACATACTGATGGTGTTTTAAGAAGTAATGATTTATTAAAGATGATCTTTAAGGAATATAAAAAGACGATTCCTTATGATTATGTTACTTTTATTCCTGCTTATGCTTCATTATGTAATAAAAAAGGCGAACCAATAGAAGCTTACTATCAAGATGGTTTACATATCAATCATGATGGTTATCTTCAATATACTCAATGTTTAAAACAATATATATTATAAAAGGTAAGAAATTTCCATATTTCTTACCTTTCTTTTTATCCAATATAAATCGCGATTTGAATAACGATAAATATATTATCATCATTTTTATTTATTGCGTCATAAGTTCTAATACTTCATCTTGTTGAACATCACTTGCAATAGCAAGATTATAAGTTGATGTATAAAGTGGTAAAACTAAATACTCATCCAATATATAACTATCTAATTCTTTTAAAATATCTAAACAATCTTTTTGATAAGTTTCTTTTACTTTTTTTTGATAATCTTTTTTTAAACTAGATTGGAGTATCTTTTTTTCTATGCCATATTGACTATCTAAATGTGTTGTTTTAATGCTTGCAAAAGATGAACCTTGTGATATATTGAGTACTACTTTTTTCAATGATTTTTGTATTGATTGATATGTCAATAAAGAATTAGCATCTCCATTCATATCAAAATCTATATTTGTTATTTTTGTTTCTTGTTTTGCACTTTTGGCTTTACTTAAATTGTAAACATCTTGATTGTCTTTCAATGATGTTGTCATATAATGTCCAATAAACACATTATTCTTATTCATACTTTTCTTCAAGTCATGTTTATTAAATCCATAATATACAGCTTCTCTTATCTTCTTGTTTTTTCCACTTGAACTGTTAAGATTAAAATCTAAATAAGTTAAGTTATCTTTATTTAACTGATATACATTATGATAGCCTAATTTTTTTATTGTTTTAAAATGACCTTCTCCAACTTCTAAAACATCTAAGTTAAAGTCTTTCATTTGTCTTTCCATATTGTCCGTATTGATCCCTTTTATTATCACTTCTTTATAAGATAGCTTTTCATCTTGATTTGTTCGTTTTAAGCATATATCCTTTCCAAAGCGATATTTTTTTACAATATAAGAACCACTTCCACAACTATCTTCAACATTAATAACCGGTAAACTTAAAGCACATATATTTTCACTACGACAATCACGAAAATCAAACTCTAACGTTTTATCATCAATCACTTTTATTCCTTTAATATCTTTAGTATATCCTTGTTGGTAATCACTCATTCCAACAATATTTGTAGTATAAGATTTATTATAATACTCACTTTCGTAACTATTTAATTCTTGATAACTATCTTTTATTGCTTGACTATTCAAAATACTTCCATCACTAAATGTTTTTTTGTTAATTTGAATTGTTGCTTTTTTCCCGTCTTTTGAAAACTTAATATGAGAAGCTATTTGATAATCTATACTTAAATCTTTATTAATTTTTACCAAAGATTCATAAACCAATTTTGTAGCAAGACGTGATCCTTGATCTTCTCCTAAATAGATTTGAGAATGTTCTAATGGCGCATACACCCCAATAACAAGACGTTCTTTTTGTTTTTCTGTTTTTTCTACTTTACTCTTATCACCTTCTATGATAATTGAGTCACTATTTGAATTTTTGGGAATAAACACTAAAACTAATGCTACACATATTATTGCCACTAAAATATACTTTTTATTTTTTTTAATCGTTTCCATAATAAACTCCTTTAAAGAAAAACCATGAAGATATCTTCATGGTTTTACTCATTTTCTTTACGTTTCTTATATCCAATTAATACAACAATACCTAGAGAAATTAATCCAATGATGACATATCTCATTATAGAAGTATGATCACCTGTTCTAATTGGACTATCTGGATCATAGAATCCAGCATTCATATCTTTAATATCGATTGCTTTAATAATATTTAATCCTCTATATTTGTAACTTTGATTATTGATATTGTCATCATCAAAACTATCTGCCAAGATTAAATATCCGTCTTTTTCATATTGGTTATAAATCAAACGTAAACTATCTTGTGTAAGCTTACTATCCTTGATACCATTATTCTTTAGATATTCTGTAATTTCTTTATTCTTAGGAAGTTCAGCTATTGACACTTGATATCCTACTAAATAAGTTTGTTTATCTTTAGATATTGAAGTAACCAAATGATTAAATTGATAATGACCATTTTGATCTGTTTCAACTTCACGAGATAATGAAATTTCTTCTATCCATTGATTATCTTTATAATAGTAACCTTTTAAGATCATCTTTTGTTGAGCTAAATAAGATTCACTTTGATCAATTACACCATTTCTGTTGTCATCAATCCACAATGTACCTTCTATTGTTCCTTGACCATATTTGATAAGACCACCATCTAAATTCGTATAGTCTTTAGATGCAATCACATCATAGCCATCTACAACACATTGTTCATTATTCTTATCTGCTTTGTTTACTAAAATCATATATTGATCTTGACCTAATAATTCACCAGTTTCACTTAGTAAATCACTATCTTGTGTATCGTCTGATCCAATGTGATATTTTGTTATCGCATAATCTTCAGGCAATGATTCTAAATTAACATAAGCCTTATAGTAATAAACAACTTGTTCATCATTTTCGATTCCATGTGTAGGTAACTGATCAAACTTGTAAGAACCATCTTTTGCTGTTTTACAAGTATATTCATTTTCAGTTAAAACATATTTATTATCTTTCAAATAATATTGTTTTAAACTGATTTCAATATTACTGAATCCTTGATCATCTTCTTTTGATAAACCATCGTAATCTTCGTCTTCAAAGATTGTACCAGAAATTGATCCTGTTTGGATTTTTGTAATACCACCATTTAACTCTTTAATAGATTGACTACCAACAAGGTCGTAACCATCAACATAATATGGAACATCTGTATCATCTGTCTTTGAAGCCATAATAATGTATGGTTCTTGACTATCTTTATATTGATTTTCTTTGTTACTGATTAATTCATAGTTTGTTGATGAAAGTTTACTACTTACATTCTTATCATTTACACGGTATCTTGTGACACCATATCCATCAGGAATTGTGCTTTCATCAAGTGTAATACGATATGCATAAAGAACTCGTTGATTTTCTTCATTCATTCCATTTGTTTCTACATTTTCAAATGTGTACTTACCATTTTCATCTGTTGTTACTGAATCAATCATACCTGTTGGATAATATTCATCACCGACTTTTTGATATTGCGTTAAGATAACATTAATTCCTTCATATCCTTTATCATCTTTTCCTAATAATCCATCGTAATCTTCATCATCAAAGATTGTACCTATAATTGTTCCTTTGTGGAATTTTGTAATTCCTCCATCAAAATCACTCTTATTACTGTTTTCAATCAAATCATATCCTTTATAGTATTGAGCTAATTTATCATTATTTGATTTCTTAGCTAAGATAATATATGGATTGTTAGATTTGTCTTTTAATGTGTAATTTTGATCGTGTGGATCAATATTACTATATCGTTTTCCATCTTTATGATATTTCGTTACTACATAATCACTTGGAAGATTTTCAAGTGAAACAGTATATGCATAAAGAACTCGTTTACCATTTACATATCCATTTGTAGGTAATGAATCAAATGTATAATCTCCATCATCATTTGTTTGAGTTGTACGTTTACCACTAGGTATTTCTATATATTGATCATTTTCATCAATATAATATTGTTTTAAAGTAATTTCTAACTGTTTCATAACATCATCTTTATCTGTATTTAAACCGTCATAGTCTAAATCATCAAAGATGTTACCAGAAATTTTAGCATTTTGATATGGTGTTGCTCCAGCATTTAAATTATCATATGCTTTTCCTTTAACAATATCATAATCCATAACATTATTGGCAGTTGGTGTTTTATCATTTGCTTTATTTAATAAGATTAAGTAGTCATCATCATTATCTATTAATGTACCATTATTAGACCAATCACTATCTTTATCTTTCTTACCTCCTTGGTGATATTTTGTAATACCTAAACGAACTGTTCCTTGTTCTAAGATAGCTTGATTATCACTATCACTTGTATCAATCATCACTTGATAAGCATATAAACGTGAACCATCGTTTGGAGAACCTGCAAGTTTTGTAAATGAATATTTACCATCTTTATCCGTCATGGTTTCTTTAGTAACCGCAGTATCTTTATCAAAATCTTCATCTTTTGTATAAACAAATTTACCATCACTATCTTGTGTTACAAGATAACGAACAAGTTTAACTTTAATACCTTCTAATGATTCTTCATCATCATCTTGAATACCATCATAATTTTGATCAATCCATACTTGACCTCTGATTGTACCAGGATCAATTGCTGTTAATCCAGCATCATAATCTTTTATATCTTGATGTTGTAACATATCATAAATGTCATTTCCCACTGTTTCTAGTGTACCTGTATGTTTTTCATCATCATCTGATAATTTCTTAGCGATAATGACATAATCATCTTTTTCCATTAATGAATAACTATTATCTTTTAAAGTTAAGTTACTGTCTTTATTTGTATCTGTTTGATACTTCAATGTTGGCTTCAATGTTTTATCAACTGTGCTTTCATCTAATGTTACTTTATAACTCATTAAGCACACTTTATCTTCATCTTTACCATTTACTTTAACTTTAATTAGACTTTCTGTTGGTAATCCTTCAAATGTGTAATGATAATAACCATCATCAGCTAATACTAATGAAACATCATTTGTTGACCAGTCTTTAGCTTTTTTCCAACTTCCATCATCATAATAATAACCTGTAATTTTAGCTTTTATGTTAGATAATTTTTGTTGATCATCAGTTAAAGTACCTGTTACTTTTTCATCATTTTCACGAATACCGTTATAGTTTTCATCTAGCCAAACAATACCATCAATTTTACCGGATTCATAATTCTTAAATCCTGCATCAAAGTTTTTAGTTTCAGCATTTCCTAAATCATACTCTGTTCCATCATATGTTACTTTATCTTTATCTTGTGTTGTATCACTAACATCACCAGCAATAATAACAACTTGATCTGTAAGATAATAAGAGTTGTTATCTTTAGAAGTTTGAGCTAAATCACTTTGTTTACCATCATTTGTTTTACCTTTAAATGTTGGGGCATTGTTCTTAAATAATTCTTCATTATCATCACGATCTATACGAACTTTATAACCCATCAAATAATTTTTACCATCAACTTCTTTATATGTGCTAACAGTAAATTTATAAACACCGGCATCATTTGTTTGCGTAGTCTTTTCGTCTGATAATTTATGCCATTTATCATCTTTATAGTAATATTGTTCTAATGTTACCGTAACACCCTTTATTGGATCTTCATTTGGATCTTGAATACCATTATAGTTTTCATCGTTCCATACAAGTTCACCAATAAATCCACGTGCTGAATTAACAAAACCTAAATCAATAGTGTGTTCTTTTGGATAATCTTCCCAATCATTAATTTCTTTACCAACCAAGTAAGGAACATCGAATTGATTTGTAATAAGTTGTCCACCTTGTAATAATAAATCATTATTTTTTGTATCAAGTGTAGGAACATGTGCAAAGACTGGTGCTGTTGCCTTTAATGGTGTACCACTTTCATTTGTTGCCTTAATAATATATGTCTTACCAGGAACTAATCTAAATTGGTATTCACCGGCTTTTAAATCACCGTTATCTGTATCTTTTGTAACATAACTTGCAACATTTCCATCTGCATCAATTGCTGGTGTATCACTTATTGGTTGTGATGTTTTTGGATCGACTTCGTAAGCTTCCACTTTGATATTTTTTAATCGTTTTTCAGCTTGTGGTGAATCCATCTTACCATCAATATTGATTTCTCCATTAGCTTCAATTGTTTCATCTAACCAAGCTGTACCTTTATAAAGACGAGTACGCCCTACTCCTAAGTCATAGCCCATTGCTTTTTCATCATAAGCTTGATGTTGATCTGCATCTTCTTCTACAGCATCTACTTGAATACTTTGTGCTGTTTGGGCAACAAGAGTACCTTCAGAAACCTTATATGCTGCTTGTTGATCATTAGCTGTAGCTTCTTGACCATAAACAACTTTTCCATCTCGATAAATAATAACTGGAGTTGTTGCATCATCTTTATTCAATTCTTTAGTTGTAATTGAATAATCTTTATATTTGTTAGGCAATGTATAACGCAAATTATATTTACCAGGTTTCAAGTTAGAGAATACGAAATAACCTTTATTACCATAGTAATCACTTTCAGTTGTATAAGTTGCTGGACCAGATGTTGAATAACGATAACGTGGATGATCTGTATCAGCATCTAATAATTCAGGTTCCCCTGTTTTATCATTTAAAATAATATATTTACCATTAATGACTTTGATTGCTTCCCCTTCTTTATTGGCTGGTCGACCATTCTCTGTTAATAATTCAACTTTAACACCATTTATTCCAGGGTCGTCATTTTTACCATCGTTATCTAAATCATATTTAGCTTCTTTAAGAAGTTTTCTGCCAATACCATAAGTATCTTCATAAGTACCTTCATCAATTTTGCCATTATAATTTACATCTTGCCAAACATAACTTCCAATATAACCTCTATCACTAGGAGCATCTACATAGACACCGGCTATAGAAGACTCAATATTTTCAAATTTCTCATTTGCTTTTGAGTATGCTCTTGAAAGGAATGAATTCCATCCTACAAGATCTTTTACGGCAGCACTGATTTGTGCAGATGTTGATGTATCTAAGGAATCATCAACTTTAACATCTCCTACATACTTTTTAACATTTTGTGGTGCATGCATCGTATAAGACATTTCTAAACGACCACCTGGTTGAATTGTGTAATCATCTTTCATTTGAAGCCAAATTGCACGAATTCCTTTTGTTAATTTATCTTGTTCATCTTCATCAACAGTTTTTAAGTATGCTTTTAAATCAGAAAGTTTAACAAAATATTTTTGTTTTTCCGTATTGTCGCTACTAGCGATAAGTTGAGCATATTGTTCTTTCTTCAAATTATTTTGATCAGGTAAGATTGGTGAACCATCATCATTTGTCTTTAATACATACTTACCATTTTCATTAACGATTGGTCCAACCCAAACATCATATTGATCACTTGCAACTTCTGTTTCTTTTCCATATGCAGTGTTTTTAACATGAATTGAATCTAAATTTAACCATCCGTTCCATTTTGAATTTCTTTTTACCTTTTCATTATCACTTGTTGTATAAGCATAGTAATCACCATCATATGGTAAAACATCATAAATTACATTATTTGTGTATTGATATGAAGTAGCATCAGATAAACTTGTTGAAGATACTTTAAATGTATAATCTCCACCTTCGTTAACTGCTGCAGGACGAGAAGTAACATTAGGTTCAAGTTCTGTATCAACTAACTTACTTTGACCTAAAGCCTCAGTTTGTGAGAAACCTATTGCAGTCGTCATCTTTGTAAGAGCTGCATCATTGTATCGCTTATTCTCATTAACATCTTGTGAATCATATTCATACGCTGATGAATTACTGTCACCTTGATCAGGCATAAATGTTCTAAATGCACCTTTTTTAAAGATATAACCTTTACATCTTAATAATTCAGCAGAAATTGCATTTGAATTCATTCTTTCTACCGGAACCATTATTTCAACTTTTAAACTTTGTCCAGGTTTAAGTTGCCCTGTAAAATAGAAGTTTAATATTTTATTCTTTTCTTTTCTACTTGCAGCGATAGACTTTGTTTTTACTAATGGTGAATCATCTGTAATCTGAACTGGTTTAACTGCACTAGGATCAGCTATTGAACCATCTTCATTGACAATATACCATGTCCATAATGGTGTCTTTTTATCAAGACTTTCATTTACTGAAGTATAGTAATCATTTAAATAATCTTGAGGTTGAACTGTATCACTAGCATTTCTATCGTATGATGCATATTTTAATTTATTTGTATCAAGATTTTCATTGTAAGGTAATGCAATTGTTATGTTAGGATTAGTCGCATTATCTTCATCAGTAATATCATTAGCAAGATCTTTTCGTTTATTGTTCATTGAAACACGATATTTTAAAACCTTACTTGTTGTATCATCAATTAATGCATTTTCATAATCCCAATGATAATAACTTCTATGTACGCCATCATCATCTTTTTTCATAGTCGCTTTGTAATAAGCTTGTTGTAATTCAATTTGTAATGTTGGTAATTCTGGATCAACATAGAATCCTGCACGACTTCTAGTTGAAATAGCACTATATTTATAATCATCATACTTTCCAAAAGTTCTAGCAAAATAGTTAATATGTTTAGCAATACCATCTGATGAATTTCTTGGTCCTGTAATAACAGATACATATGCACAATTCTTCAAAACATCTTTATGATGCATAATCTCATCTGATGTATTTTCTCGGTCTGGGTCTAATTCATCCACACCTTTACCATCTTTACCAGTTGTATTTAATCTTAAACCAACTGGAACTGGATAATTAATGGCTGAATTTTTTTCACTATAGGTATGATTATTACTATCAGTAAATCCTTCCATTTTTACAACCCAATTCAATTGATAAATATATTTACCATTTGGTATAGCTGTATTTGGAATGACAACATTATCTTCTAAACCATAACCATCCTTATTTCCTATAAGAACCCATTTATCAGAATTTTCACTTGGATTAATAACACCATCTTCATTCCAAGGATCATCTACTAAATATGCATACATATAAACTTTCAAGTGTTGTTTATAGATATCAGCATTTTCAATATTTGCTGGAATTTCCCAAGATCCTGTTCTTATTTCTTGGATTTCAGTTTCCATTTCAGTATCACTTAATGTGGCTGGTTGAGAAGTCGCCGTATCTGTTCCATGATATGGAATCGACATACTTGTAATAAATTGATTTAAATTAGCTTGATCATTAACTGCTTCTGTTAAACGCATATACATTGTATCTGATGATTTAACATGAGCATCATCAATAACCGCAGTTTCTGAATCTAAGTCATTTACACGTTTACGTAATTGGCTTGTATCAACCCTTGTTGTTGCTTTTGGTTTTAAGATATTAATATATGCACTTGAACAATAAGCAAAGTCTTCATCATCAATACCATCTTGATCATAATCATTTCCTTTTGTTATTGTTCCATCTTCTTCAGTTTGATCTTTAGAATCAGAAACTTTTTTATCTAACCAAGTCATATTAACTTGTTTTGTAAATGATTTATCATGAGATACCATTGAATTTTTATTAAATTCATATCCATCATAGATAACTTGTTCACCTTGAGGAATTGTATCATCCTTATCATAAATTTTTCCTGCATCCGTTACAATGTATTCACCATTTGTTGTATGTAATGTACTGTAAGCTTCACTATAATAACCAGTCCATACATCAACATTTTTATTAGTTGGATCAATACCATCTAATTCTTTATTGTCGACTCTTGTACGAATCTTTAATGTTAATGAATATCCTGATGCAAGATATCCGGCAGGTTTATTTCCATTAACAAATGACGAATAATCACCCGTAAAGTTTGCTCCTTTAGGAGTTGTAACTTCATATGTTACGATTTGACCAGTATGATCCTTTTCCGGACTTGTTGGTGTATATTTCTTATTAATAATACGTATTCCAAATCCTTCTAAGTCTTGAGGTGTTGCTTGTATTGTTTGCGTTCCATCAGCACTTGTTAATTCAAGGACAAAATCATCATCATTAAATTGATCCCAATGATCAGTGTCTTTATCAAATTCTGGTAAATCAGTAATTGAGACTGCTTTTGGTAAATGGAAACTAAATACAAAGCGAGAATGAGCTACGCTACCTTGATGTGCATAATCATTATCATCTGCTTTATTAGTAAGTTTTGCTGAATACCATACTTCATCACCATAGTCAAAGTTCTTTGTTACTTCGCCTGCACTTGGATTTGCATTATCTACATAAGTATATTCTGTCGAACCTGCTTTAACTTCATCATTATTTTCATCTTTTACTGGTGTTTTCTTACCAACTTCTTCTTTTGAAGCACCCACGAAATTTTCTAAAGTTAAATTTGGTTGTCTTGTTCTTATCTTCGTTGTATTGACAAATGCAATATCACTTATTGCTTCTGCACCATCGTAATCATGATGAACATTTGCTTTATTTAAATTAAAGTCTCTTTGTGTATCACTTAAAACTAAATTATCACGAATCGTTGTTTCTATATCATTTATATTTTGTTTTGTATAGTCTTCTATATTGAAAACAAATGGATAAGAATCATCGTTTTCGTTTACACATTTCATTCCTTGACCAACAACATATAAAGTATCATTTGTTACTTTATCTTTAATTGTGTTGTCAGGTAATTTACCATAAAGCCTTTGCTGATTATTATTTATTCTATAAGATTTTAAAATTGCATCATGGCGATTATCATAATTAAGATATTGATTTTTTTCTGTATCAAAATACTTATTGTACGCTAATGAAGCCACAGTATATGGATTACCTTTTATGCTTTCATCTGTCAAAGCTTTAAATCCATTAATCTTACTTGATAAATAAGTGTAATTACTTTCGTAAGTATCTTGTAAATTTTTGTTATCACCTTGATATGTATCTATCTTTGGTGAAGCATAAACAAATGTATCAAATGTGAATGTTCTTCCTTCGCCAGATAAGATTTTTGCATCAACACCTGCTTTTGGATAGAAACGAACAACATATCGCCCTTCAGTAACTGTCTTACCATTTTCTTTAATATCTTGACCATCATCATCTTTTCGAGCTATTTGTTCATAGGTTACCTTAACATCATAGTTTGATTTTTCTTCATTTGTAAGTGGTTGTCCATCAATATTCAATAAATCCCAATTAAGAATACGATCTTCATTTTCATTATTCTTAGTAGAATAAATATCACTGTTACCATCTTTTACACCCACTGGAGCAAGTCCATAAGGAAGAATGTTCGTAACAACTGGTAAGCTGTATGTTCCACATCCGCCACCATCAGTTGCATAACTATGAACAGATTTTGTACCTTCAGTGTAATTTCCACCACCATTGTAATAATAATTAAAGTTTGTTCCTAAACTATCCCAATAGTATTTATTTTCAACATGAATATTAAGTTTAGATGTTGTTCCTTCAGTATCTAAATAATAATCAGATAATGTTTGCCCAGACTTATCATCACCAACTGTTGTCCATTGTCTTAATAATGGTTTTCTCATCACAGCCCTTGTACCAGTTTGACTGTAACGATCTATACGATTAGCTTCACCATAATCAGCATCGTTCTTTGTTGCTGTTGCTTGATAAACACCATTTGCATCTTTTTTAACTGTTACTTCTTGATTTTGAATGTTGTAACCATCTACATATGGTGTATTTGGTGAACCATTGTAGTAATAGAAATTAGAGTTTGCATAGAAACCAGACCATGCATATCCATCTCCTCTATACCACATATAATCCATACCAAATCTTTGGTTATGTTGCATATTTTCTTTTGTTGTACCTTCAAAATGGTCAATATCAAGAATTTGATAATAATAGTAATCTTCGTAGTCTTCGTTTTCAACATATGGTTTAGTTTGTAATCTATCAAACCATTCTTCATTTTCATTTGTATTCACTACTTTTGATGGAATATATACATTAAGTTTATATCCTCTATCGCTTCCTCTATTAAACCATTTTTGTAGATTTTTCTTAACAATAATCTTAAGTACCCAAGGTGAAGTATCACTACCTGTCTTGTAATCTTTACTTGAAGATTCTGTTTGCCATTGTGGATCTTGACAACTACTTGGTGCTTGATAGCTATATGAACTATCAGAAGGACTTTGTAATACTTGTACTACGATATCATCATCTGATATCGTTTCGTATTTTTCGTTTACTTCCTCTGTTTTGATATTAACGTTACTTTGGTCAGTTACACCATCAACTGATTTTAAAATTTCAGCTTTAAGTTTATCTTTATCAACAGTTTGACCATCTTCTTTAAAAATTAATGGTTCAATACCTCTTGGCATTGTATAAGTAAACTCAACTCCACCACTTAAATCCCAATCACCATAGTTAAGTGCTTGTAATTTAGTAGTAAATTCTTCGTTATATTCTAATCCTACTTCATAGTTATCATCTACTAATGAATGAACTTGATTTCTACTATCTTCTGAATAATATCTGTTGTTAACATTGATACTATAATTTGGATTTGAAGCATCGTTTGTTAATCCATCGCCTTGCGTTGCTTCATATGTACGATGTTCTTTATTTGGATCGTTATCTGTTAACGACTTATCAGCATTTAATGTTTTATCCATAAATTCACTAGCTGAAACAAGCCATGCTTTTTGAAGATGTAAACGATTTTCACCCCAAATAATTGGTGCTTCACTACCCCAATTGTCTGTTACATCACTATTATATTCATCATTAGCGATTGTTCTCTTCTTAACAACTTGTTCATACCAATCACGTTTCTTTTTCTCTTTTTCAGATATCAATGATGTTTGATTATCACCATAATCAGGTAACTGAGCATCTACATCATCACTTTGAACTGGAGTATAAATTGTTTTTTGAGAATAGTTTGTAGATGAAATATCATAATCAGCTAAAACGCCATTTCCTCCACCATAACGTTGATTTTCATAACTTGTATATTCGCCTTCTCCAGGAATGTAAACTATACTATCCTTCAAGAATTCCCAAGTATCAATGTTATCATGGACAACTTTTGCTTCATCTTCATAATTGTTTGGTTTAGCACTTACACCAACATCATGTAACAAATAATCCATATCCATTTGACGATTACTGTTTTGTATTTCACGATAGTGAACAGCATCACTTTTATTTGCATTATTGCTGAATGGATAAGCATATCCATAATATCCCCAATATCCATCTTCGCTAAATTGATAATATTCACCTACTCTTGGGAAATATGCAGGATGTTGATCGTTTTTAGTTTCTACATTTCTATCTTCATCAACATACACCATTGGTAAGTTATCTTGAGCTACTTTTAATTGGTAATAAATTGTAAGTGTATCCCCAATTTCCATTGTTATTGGTTTGTTGGATGAATCATAAATTTGATAGGTTTTTAAAGTATATGTCGTATCTTTAGTTAATGTATCACTGGTATCAAGATCATCAAATGCCTTTGTTCCATCAGTACCATAAATACGTTGCCATTTTTTGTTTTTACCATCAATCTTTACTGATGTTGATTTTTTATAAATCATCTTACCGGCATAATCTTTTTGTGTAAGATTTGTCTTTTTATCTTTTGAAACAATATGGTAATCACCTTGTTTTACATTTCCATCTTTATCTGTCCATACAAAACCTATTGAACCATCTACGACATTAACGTATTCTTTAGGGAATTTATCATAAATAGTAGGATTAATAAGACGACCTTGTCTGTTATTTTGTGTACCACTAGCATCTAACATTTCACGATTGACAAGTGAAATTTTTTGCCAATATGTTTCATTAGGACGATAGCCTACTTTTTGTTCTTTATCATGTGTATCATTTTGATCATATGCTGCTTTAGCGATTGCTTCATTAGTATCATCAAAGACTTGTGGATGTAATATCACTTGAGGTGATTCACGATAAACATCTTCTGTTGTTTGCGATACTTCATTTAATGTAACATCACGTTTTACAGTTACTTTTTCTTCGTTATCATCAATCATAGCATCTTTTTCTTCACTGTGATCTTTATAATGTGAAATCGTCGCTGTATCGTAAGATGTATAGTAATCGGCTCTTTTCTTTTTATCAGATTTATCCTTTTCTGTTCTTAAATCTTCATAACGTCCTTCACCGATTAAAGTGACATCATCAAAATCTATCTTATCACTATAAACACTTGCATCATTATGGTAACCGGATGGAACATTGAAATATGTCCAACGTATACCTTTAATAGCATGAATTGTAGCATCATCTTCATTGTAAGTAGCTTCTACCCATTGTGCATTCGATTCATTTGGATCATCTTTTGTATATTCTACTTTTATAGCTACTACCTTATCTTGACCAACTTGTTTTACAAATTCATCAGGATAATAAATATCTCCCTTGCCATCTTTTGTTTTAGATACTGTTGGCAATTTTCTAAGTATAAATCCTTGATATGTTTTATCATTCTTGTATTGTAAGAAGTTGATTGTTACTGTTTGTTTATCAATAAAATGCATTGTATCATTTTGGATATTACCTACAGTTAAAGTAGCACCTTGGCTATCAAACTCTCTATCCTTATTGTCAAATTTATACTGTATGCTTAATGCTTTATTATCATAGAATTGGATGTTACTTGCCATACGTCCAATGTAATCTCTATTACTATCATGATATCTATAATACTTGATTGCACCTTCTATAGCTTGATCATCAGAACTATTTTGCTTATATGGATAAGCATCATTATTGCTTGTTGTTCCTGTAACATAGTTTGTTGCATCATAACCATCTATAGCATATTGACCATAACCATGCTTGTTATCAGCCCACGCATAAGCGTTTGATTTAACTGTTTGTCCTTCAAATTCATCAAGTTCATCAGTTAATTGAGTAATAATACGAATCTTAACTGTTTTTCCTGCTGGAATTTGAGTTCCTTGGTTACCTACATCAAATGTAATAGTTCGATATTTTGTATCTGCTTCAGCATTATCAACTGAATAGTCTTTATTAGCTTTTGCATTTAATGCATTTGCTTCATCATCTTTTAAAATTGCTGTAATCTCATTTTCTGTAACTGTTGCCTTTGTACTAGCATCAATAATACCTTCAGCATCTATTAATTGCCAACCAACAATTTGTTGACCTTTACCTACTGTGAATTTTAAATGATTACGTTCCAATGGTAACTCAGCATTAGCATGGTTACCAGATGACAATGTATATTCAATATAGTCATAAGGCATTAAATGATCCTTATCAACTTCAAGTGGATGACTACTATTTGTTTCATCATTTTTATCTTTGTCATAAGCAAATACTTTCGTATCATCTGATAAAACACGTTCTTTTGTAAGCTCTGGCGTTAAAATAGCCACTGCATTTCTTAAATGATAATAATCGTTATTCTTTGTATCACTTGTTGTGTGGAATGTGTCAGCATTGTTATCTATTGATTTGAATGAAATACTTTCTTTATTAGTAACATCTCTGTTAGATGTATCATAATAATTGCTTGATGGAGAGTAATCATTTCCTTGTTTACCAAATGTCGGTACTGAATCATCTGTCCATTCGTCATCAATGAAATCCTTTTCTGTACGATCAACGTATGTACCATCATAAAAATATGAATAGGCATCATTTTCCTTTGAAGCAGTTAAATATTGCCCATTAGATAAAACTGTCGCATCGTCTTTAAAATTTGGATTCTTTGCTGAGAAAGTTAAATTGAAGTTATTGACTTTAACTTGCGCTACTCCATTTGTTACATTAACTAAATATCCATATCCTGCCTTTTTATTTTGTCTTGCAAAATCTTCAATATTAATAACGTAACATTGTTGTCCATTAACTGTCTTTATTGTATCTAGCGCAATTGTGTCAACTTTTAAAGCAGATCCAGGAACGACTTTTAATACCATTTTATTGTCAACTTTTTCCGGTGTAAATTTAACTGTATTACTATTAATATTAAATGCTAATTGTGTTAATTTAAACCATTGACCATTGTCTGTTGCACTATCACCCGTTGTTTTTCCATTATCAATCCATTGAATTGGAAGATAAAGATTTCTCATACGATAATATGTATTCATCGTATCCGTTGTTGTTAATTCTCTGATTCTTGCTGGCGCATTGTGAGGATCTGATGTATCAGCAACTTTCTGATTGTGGATTTTAACACCAAACTGAGCGTTTGTTGGTGTTTTATTTTGAGTTACTGTATGATTTTTCCCATTCAACATCTCATAACGCGTACCCTGAGTATCTGTAATAAATTCTGTAATATTACGTTTATTTGCATCTGTGCTTGCACTGACTGGATCTTTTGTATCAATTAATGAAGTTCCTAATGAATCTAATTGATATCCAGCATAGAAAGGAATACGATAACCCATAATATATGCCGAATCAGTCGTTGGATAGTGACTTTGAGATGTCATAACATTATCCAAAGCAGTATTAGGTGCCTTATCCAAATATGTTTTTGTTGTAGCAGTGTTTGTAGCTTGTTGGATTTTTGTTGAATTGCTTTCATAAACCATATATGGTTTTACCTTAACAACAATATCCTTGTCACTTGCTGAAAAATCATCAACACCATTTTTTTCATTACCATCATCATCTTTATAATGGTAGTAATTATCTTTTATTTCAGTATTATATTCACCATTACCTTGAATATCATACAATTTTGCTTTGAATGATAATACATATTGATTTTTTTCTAAATATAATACCCCATCATTTGCATCATAATTTAATTGTTTAGACGCTGCATCTTCATCTGACAACTTATCATTGTCATTATTAAAATCAATCACATAATAATCATTTACTTTCTTTAATTGAGATTTAGTTAAAGTAAACGTTGTTGGATGTGCCTGTTGTTCAGATTGAGTTTCACCTTTTCCTAAAGTAAGTTCAACCGCAACATGATCTCCATCCTTAAAGTACTTAGCAATATCTTTATTAAATTCTAATCCTGTTGTAAGGGTACCTCGATAATCATAAGTTTTATCAGGTTCAATCATACCCAATGTATCCACAATATCTACATGATCAGTATAACCTACACGATCATACCAATCATCAGGATCTTGATAATACCATGAATTTACCGATCCGGATTCATAGTGACTTCCCAATCTATAAGAATCGTCATATACATATCCTCTAGAATTTCTAAAGAAGTTAATATAATACTGGTTATCATCTCCTATTGTTGCTTCTCTATTATAATCTCTAGTTGCATTATCAGTTGCCCCTTTACTAATTCGATCATAATCTCTTACAACAATAGCGTAATTTTCACTATATAAGTGGTCAGATTTGTATTCTGATACTCCCGAACCGCCACTCCATGTAGACCAATAATAATAGTTTTTATAAGACCAACTATCACCACGTGGTTTATTTGAAGTTCCTTGAGTTGTTCTTTCTTTACTTGAAGTGTGTCCTTTATTATTTTCTCCACCAATAGTTACAGATGAAGAAACAGATGCTTTTGCATTACCTGTTTGGTAGAAACGACCAGAAAATTCAAACATGTATTTTGTAGAATCATCTGATTCATTCCACCAAGTACCATAATCCGGTTCATTTGCCACTTTTTTACCATCTACTGTTTTTGTCGCTTCTTGGTTGATAGCTAACTCGATTGTTGCACTCTCAATTGGATTATTGGCAGTATAGGATGCTTTTGGCGATTTATAGTAATCTGACTCTTGATTACTCATCATATTGGCTTTTGTAAATGTATCACCACTTTCTAGTAGGTTGATTCTACCATAATCACCTGACGTTGATTCAAAGTGTTTTAGTAAGTCAGCCTTAGAAATAGTATATGTGCTACCATCTTTTCTCGTTATAACAATTTGTTTAATATAATTTTTTACTCTTTTATCTATTCTTAAATAATAAGCATCAAATTTATCACTTGGTAAACTTACATCCATTTTGACATTAGCTGCCGTATTAAATGATGTTGTCTTAATGTAGTCTAAACTTTGATGTTCCTGACTATGCATATCCTCTCCTGCTGGTAAATTGCTACCTTCATTCAAGTATTGTCTAAAATCTACAGCATAAGAACCAAGTCCTTTATATCCAACTTCTAATTCCGAATTATCTTGTCCTGCATGATGTTGAATTCTTACATGCTCTCTTGGAGTTGAAGTCTTACTAAAACGTTTTGTTGGTTCATTATCGTTATATCCTGCAACAATTGTTGTATCATAATATAATTTTGATAAATATGCTTTTGCTGTATCTTTTGCAGTTATACGATAATCTTTATTTGCTTCTTCTTCCATACCATCTAAATAGTGTGTAGATGTTGTTGTAAGAATATTGCTTGATGTGATTTCAGAATCAGACCATCCACCAATTTCAACATAAGGTTCAATTTCACCTTTCTTATCTTTATTGATAACAAAGTTTTCCCCTTTTAGGATAATTGTTTGTAATTCATATTGTTTATCATTCGTAATATCTTTAATAGGAATATCAAACTTACCATTACTTACATTATATTTTATATCACCATTTATTATTTGATGATTATCTGCATCGTATGTCATTTTAACACTTGGATGAAGTAATAATGATGTTAAAAGTGGTGTTTTTTGTTCAAACTCAATTGATTTGAAATTCTTATATTGTTTTAATAAATCTTCATAAATTGTAACTGAAGTCGCATGGAAACCACTTTGATCATCAGCAAGTGTTGGTACATCTATTTTTGTTTCTACATCATCTAATACAGAAATACCTGTATTCCATGAAGCAACACGATATGTGAAATCTCTACTATATGGAACACCCAATGTTTTTTCATCTTGATCAGTATTTGATGAATTTGGTACTGAGGCGCTTGTAACATTTTCTTGATATAAATCATTTTCTACATCTAAACGACCAGCAGCAACACTAAAGGCTGCACTTTTTTCGCGTGTATCTTCATCACTGTAAAGTTTTCCAACTGGTTTGAAAGTTAAATTTGCCTCTAACTTTTTATTATCATTATAAAGATTGTAACTATCGGTATTACCATAAATCTCAACAACTGCTCTATCATCATCTTTAACAAGTTTATTAAATGTACTTGCAATAATCTTAACAACTTTGATTCGTTTCATTCCAGATGGGAAATGATCAATAACAATATCACCATTATCATTGTAGTTTGTTAATTCAGATTTCTTAATTGTCCATTTTGCTGTATCTGTATCCGGATTTTGATCATATTCATAGAATTCTATTTTTTCAATATCCATTGCTTTTGTATAACCATCTTTAATGACTAATTTTTCAGTATCAAATCCTTTAATTTTTTTATTTAAAGCATCTTTACTTACATTACCGACACTTAACAAATCAAATATTAAATGTACATTTTGAGCACTTGATTCTGAATTGTTTCCAATTTTAAATTGATAATAAGTAGGGTTATCAGGATCTATTTTACTGCTTTTATTCGGTGCAGTAACAACTTCTCCTTGAGTTCCCTTATAATTAGCTGTTGCTTCGATTGTTGGCTCAATTCGTTTTACTACCAATATTGCTTTATCTTTAACAACATCTTCTTTGACTCCGGCAAGACCTTTATATGAACCATACTTAGTCGTAAATTCACCATCAAATTGGTATTCTCCGGTTGCATTTGGTGTACCATTGACCTCAACATAAGCACCTGATTTATCATTTTTTACATTTCCGTTAAATTCTTCAAAATTAATTTTAATTGAACCTAAACTTGCAATTTTATTAGACCAGCATCCTTTTGTTATTTTGATTGAGCCATCATCTTGTTTGTAATGTGCAATTGTATCGTATTCAACATTATAAACAGTGCCATCAATACCTATAAAGTCAATAGAATCTATTTTACTATTCGTAATTAAATCCGGACTTAAATAAACACTTGATGCTTCTAATCCAGCATAAGCACCATTACTATTTTTTGTAAGTAATCCAGATATTTCAAACTCAGATGGAATCATCTTAGATTCTTTATTATTTCCTAAACTAAATCTAATCGCTGCATTTGAATCAGCAAGCGAAACTTGTTGACATGCTTTACCATCATCATTTGTATTATCATTAATTAAATCTTTTGTACTATCACTTGGATCATGTACAACCCCATAACCATTTATTTGTGGCTCTGCACGTTCACTTTTAGCAATTGCTGTTGCTTCTGTACTACTATGTTTAGATGTCACAACATAATGTGGTCCTTGACCACTGGTTAAATCAGTAAATGGACTCCAATTCCATTGATCAAAAATTGTATCTAGTTTATTTTTATAATTTAATAAGTATTTTCCATATCCAGATACAACAATGCGACCATCAAAAGCTTCATTAATGGCTATTTCATGTTTAAACTTAAATTTAACATCTTTTGCAAATTCTAAATCTTCATTATCTTTTAAATATTTTTTTATAGCAGTATCAATATTTTCTAATTTCCAGTTATTTCCATCATTAGCCATTGATACACCCAATGTCTTTAATGATACCCATTTTTCTTTACTATCTTTATCATTGAATTTTAAAGATATAATAGATGTTAAATCTTCTTTATCAAACCAATCTTTAGGTTCACCATTATTCATCTCTATAGTTAAAGATGTTATATTAAATTCTTCTGGTAATGTATCTATAGCATAGGCATCAAATACAGGTGTATTACTTGTATTCTTAAAACCTCCTAAGTAATACGAAAATTCTTTTCCAATAGCTACACTTTTTTCTTGTACATGATCATTATTATCACCAACTAAATACTTTTCATGTTCAAAACTTGTGCGTTGTTTTTTTAGTTCAAATGTCGTATCTTCTTTTTTTGACCATGCTAAATCTCTACCACCAAAATAGATTGTTTGTGTAAGAATCACTTTTTGTGTTAATTCATTAGCAAAGTTATTAACATAAGGTACGGCAACATAATAAGTACGTGATGCTCCACTTGCTAAGTTTCCATCAGTATCATTACTGCTTCCTATTTGAACCCCTATTTCTCCTGATTGTACATATGAATACTTAAATTCTGATTGATTTGCTTTAGCAAAAGTATCTATATCAAAGTTTGAAACATCCTTATTGGTAACATCCCAAATAAGTGCTCCACCTTCTTTATATTTTCCACCAAATTCTCCACTCTTGGCTTCATCGCTTATATCACTGTTTTCTTCGAGTTGACCGGAATCATTATATTTCCAAGCCATCATATCTTGATCTAGAACCCCTTTTTGTTCATTAAAGGTATAACTTGGTACATTAAGAACAAAGCCAAAGTGATCAATCGAACTTTTACTATCTTTTGAGATATTACTAATTTTTACTTCATAAACACCATAATTATATTTATCCCAAAGAACAGGCATAGAAACGGGTTTGACAGAAGTTACCCAGTCCAAATTAGAGTTAATAATATTAATTGTTCTTACATCTGTTTCATCTTCTCCATTTTGTGGAGTACGACCTGGTGTAATATTATAACCATCTGAAACATTTCCTAAATTATCCACAAAACTTCCATAACTTGCACCTATTGCTACTGGTGCAGAGGCATTTTCTGGTATTGGTTGACTATCGTCTAATGTAAAAAATTTAAATGTAATACTAAAAGTAGTTGTTGCTTTAAATTGAAGACTGTCTGTAGCGGTAATTTCTAATGATGAACGTCGATATGACCCTTCTTGCCCTGCAGACGGATTATGATCAGACCCCCATACATAACCGTTATCAGCAGTTGGTGTTTCTGTGTACCAGTTACCATTTCCTTCCGCTTTTGCTTCAATACCACCAATAAAGTTAACGTCAGGATGATCCTTAAGAACTTCCTCCGGATTAGTGGTACTTACTATAATGCCACTACTATTATAATAAAACCATGGTAAGGATATTTTTACCTTTGGATTTCTTGCATACCCTTCATTTTCATTCCAATTCGGTTTTAAATTAACACTCATTGTCATTTCTTGACCAGAGGACAATAAATAATTACCATCCCCGGCTGGTTTGAGGTTAGAACCCGAACTTAAAAATGATACTGAAACTGGTCTTGTTCCAGCGGCGAACACATCATGAAGCCAATTTACGGGTAGATACTGAACCAACATTGATAGCGTTACAAAAACGCTAATTGCTCTTTTTATTATTTTTCTCATTTTATTTTTTACAGTATTCATACCCAGTTTACCTCCTACTACTATTTTGTATATACAAAGTTGCATGCTTATTATACCATTTTTTTGTTATATGTTGTAAAAAAACACACAAAAACTCTAAAATATGGCGATTTTTTTACATTTTTATCACATATTCGTTTATTTTTTACCATATATTTTTATAAATTCAAAAAACGATTTATTTACACAAAAAACATTCCCATCTAAACAGGAATGTTTTTACCTATATTTTTAAATTACTATCCGTTTGCATCATTTTGATATCCACATTATAAAGCATAAATATCACTTTTATAATTCTTCCGTTTTATAAGTCATATATCCTTCATAGTAATAACTATGATCGATACCTTTCATATACACCTCTCTACTATTGATTTTATCTGTTAGAGCATTCTTTAAAAGATATTTAATTTCTATATCTTTTATAGGACTTCTTTCCATAGCTAATAAATAATCTTCTTTATCTACTTGACTCCAATCAATCACTTTTCCTATTTCATTTTTTAAAATATGATCTAACCAAATACGTGTACTTCTGCCATTTCCCTCTCTAAAAGGATGTGCAACATTCATTTCAACATATTTTTCTATGATTTCATCAAAGTTTGATTGTGGCATATCATCAATATTCTTTAGTGCTGCTTCAAGATACATAACAGGCGCAAAACGAAAGTTACCTTTAGCGATATTAACAGTTCTTAGTTTTCCGGCAAATTCATAAATATCTTCAAATAAATATTGATGAATTATTTGTAATGTAGAAAAACAACCCGGCTTACAATGACCTAATATATGACAATCAAATAGCTTAACCGCTTTTTTCTTACTTAATTTTTCCTCTTGAACAATATCAATTATATTGTTCATTCCTCGTTTATTTTCTAACATCATGCTCACTCATTTCTTTAGTTCCTATTATATTACAAAAAGGTAAGATTTTTTCTTACCTTTAAATTTATAAATTATTAATATCGTGTACGACACGTTGTAAATCTTCTCTGATTTTGATTCCTTGTGGACAAAGTCTTTCACATTTACCACACTTTTTACAATATTCAGCTTGTCCTTTTTCTAAGTTTTTATAACGTCTTATAGCTGTATCTTTTAAAGACAACATAGCATATTCATTCCATAACTTAAAGTTACCTGGTATATCGACACCAAATGGACAAGGCATACAATAACGACACCCTGTACAACCATTATTAGTTCTTGCTTTAATCATTTTTGCTACCTGATCTACTAATTGAGATTCTTCTGTTGTTAGTGGTTTGAAGTCTTTAAATGTTTTTAAATTATCTTCTACTTGTTCATAAGTAGACATTCCACTTAAAACAACTTTCACATTAGGTAATGATGCTACAAAACGTAATGCCCAACTTGAAATACTCGCATGAGAATTATAGTCAGTAAAGACATGAGCAATATCATCTGATAAACTGGCTAAGGCTCCACCTTTAATTGGTTCCATAATAACTAATGGTACATTTTTTTCTTCTGTAAGTTTATAACCTTTCATCCCCGCTTGTATATCAGTATCAATATAATTCAACTGAATTTGACAAAAATCCCAATCACGATAATTAAGAATTTCTTCAAAGACTTCATAATCATCATGAAAAGAAAAACCTAGATTTTTAATTCTCCCTTGTTTTTTAAGTTCTTCACAATAAGGAAGAATACCTAAATCTACTACCTTTTTCCATGTATCTTTATTTAAAGCATGTAATAAATAAAAATCTACATAATCAACATCTAATCTTTTCATTTGGTTTTCAAAGATTTCTTTTGCTTGTTCTAATGAATCTATTTGAAACATCGGTAGCTTCGTCGCTAAATAAAAATCTTTTCTATTATATTTTTTTAATACTTTTCCTACAAAGGGTTCACTTTCTCCATCATGATATGGATAAGCTGTATCAATATAGGTTACACCTTGTTCCATCGCATGATCTATCATTCTTTCCGCTTCTTTTTCATCAATTGTCCCATCTTCATTTTTAGGAAAGCGCATGCAGCCAAACCCTAATAATGAAGGACTAACACCTAATTTATCAATTTTACTATATTCCATCCTGATAACCTCCTACATTTAACCTAGTTCTATTTTAAATCCTAAAGTGTACTTGAGGTCAAGATTATTTAGAATAATGAACATGTATTAATTTCCATCCACCATCTTCTTTAACAACAATTTGAGTTTCTAATCCTTGAATACCATATTCTTCTTTTGTTTGTCTTCTTATACATTCAGTATGATATTTAAAAATAACAATTGCTGTCTTTTCATCGATATATCTTATATTGATATCTTCAACGATTAAATCAATACTTTCATAGTGTTTTTGAATACCACCTAGTAGAAAGTCCTGATAAATAGCATTTGTTCCTCTAAATTGATTTGTTAATGAAATAAGGACATTTTCTTGATGTGACCATAATGCCTTAAATTCCTTTTCATTTTGATTATGGATAGCTTTAGCATAGTCATAAACTAATTTTTTTATTTCTTCCATAATGATACCTCCTCTATATTATTATATCTTTGTAAAGTGGAAAAGGTAAGAACCATTAGTCCTTACCCTAATTCGATAAAAATGTTAATTTATTTACAAATAATCTAATGGAAAAATATTTGTAATCTTTTATACGTGATGTGAATATTTATCTTTTAATAAAAAGTAACCTAATAAAAATACTCCTATAGCAAGTATGTACCATACTATACTACTAGCATCTCCTGTAAAGGGGAATTTTAAATCAAGCTTGTTAACATTTTTATCTTTATATATAACATCCTACCATCAATTTATGGCTATATTCTTTTTTTGCAAAAACATCAAAATAAATAGCATAAATGTTTTCACATTCAACAATTATGCTATTTTTTACAAAATCTAATAAAAAAGTATCTGCAATATTCAGATACTTTATGTAAGGTTAGATATTTTTATTTTAGATATTTAATGACTTCTACTAAATCGTTAATAATATGAGTGGCGTGACTTTGATCAAGATTTAAGATTTCATCTTTCAAAGCTATCACTTCTACATTTGCATTAATTGCAGCCTGTATCCCATAATACGAGTCTTCAACTATTAACGTCTCATCTTTTAAAGAATTTAATTGATTCATAGTGTATAGATATATTTCAGGATCTGGTTTACTTTCCTTAAATTGGCTACCACTTGTAATAAGATCAAAATATTGTTCTAAATCCACACTATTTAGCGCTTGCATAATGAGTGTCTTTGGGGAGGAAGATGCAAGTGCTATTTTATAGCCATGATTTCTTAAATATATTAACAATTCTCTAACATGAGGTTTTAAAATAGATTTGTAATCTCGATATATGTGACTATAATAGCTTTTTAAAATATCAACAAACTCATTAAAAGGAGTATCATATTTCCACCATTGATAAACAATTTGATAAAACTTAGTATTATCTACACCAATGACCTTTTTGCACATGTCTTTTGTAATACAAATATTATTTTGGTTAAAAAATTCAAGCAGCTCTTTCATATACATCTTTTCGCTGTCAAATAATACACCATCCATATCAAATATAACTGTTGTTTTTTTCATCATTAATAATCTAATGCTTTATAGTAACGTCTAATATCAATTGGATGACGTCTGCAATGTTCTAAATGTACATTTAATCTCATAAATGCTGATCTCATCATAATTGGTGATAAGATACCTCTAAATTCATCACTAATTCCTTTTAATTGGTAGTCTTTAGTATCAAATACTGTAACTTTCGCGCTAACTCGATGTACAAAATTTTCAACTCTATCCATTTCTGGTCTTGTTGCATCTTCTCCTTTAATAAGGATAACCGGTACGTCTCTTTCGATAACTTCCAATGTTCCATGGAAGAAATTTGCTGCTGAAATAGGTCTTGTTTTCATCCATTGCATCTCTTCCATAATACACATTCCGTAACATACTGCCCAGTCTTCTAGATTACCTGATGCTACTAAATACGTGATAGGTTCATCACAATACTTTTCTGCATAAGCTTTCATCTTTTCATCAGCATCTTTGTAGATTTTTACTACATTTTCTGGCATGTTTTTGATTTCTTTCATCAATTGATCATACTTATCAAATTGTCCTGCATTTTTCATAAAACGTAATACTACTGAATACCACCAATAATATTCACCACCTACTGTATTAACTAAATAATCTACTTTTTTAGCTAATGGTGAATCTAAAACTTCGACATATCCCATGACTTTAGCTCCAACTTCGTGAGCTTTATCGATAGCTTTTTCAATTTCTATTGTATTTCCTGATAGTGATGCAATAACTACAATTGAATCTTTATCAAATTTTGCATTTCCTTCATATAGAAAATCTGTTGCATTTTCAAGATACAATGGCAAATTGCAACCTAATTGTTTTGCTGTATGCATAATTTGTCCTGCATATAATAATGTTCCACCAATTCCAAATAAGAATATATTTGAATAACCTTTTTGACATACTTCATCTACAATTTTTTCTACTTCTGGAATTAAATTTACTCCATTTTCATGTTCTGTTCTTACTCTGTTTTCATCGAAATTTAACATTTTCTTATCCCCCATATATTATCCTAATATTCCAAATTGTGCACAGAAAATTCCAAATACTGCTGTTCCAATAATAATCCACATAATATTAATATTTTTTCCAAGTAATTTATAATAAATTCCTGTAGCACCTAAACCTAACATACCTGGCATAATACCATCCAATACTGTTTGAATTTTTGTTGCTGAATCACCACTACCAATAGCTAATGATGTTGTTACTGACACAAGTTCATTTGTCATTCCACCAATAACCATTACCCCTAAAATAGCTGCTGCTAACATAAATTTCTGCATTAAACCAGATTTTTGAATTTTTTCTAAATAAGTAGCACCCAATTCATAACCCTTCATAGCACAGACATATCTTAAAATAAATGCTGGTATATTGAAGATTAATAAGAATAAGATTGGTCCTAAAATACTACCTTTCAACGCTAGTGATGTTCCAATACCAACCGCTAATACTCTCAATGTTCCTAGCAACAACGAATCTCCTATACCACTTAATGGTCCCATTAACGCTGCTTTAACCGCATTAATTGATGATACATCGAAGTCTTCTTGTTTGGCATTCATTTCTTCCATTGCAAGTGTAATTCCCCCAACAAATGGTGAAACATGGGCAGTGATATTAAAGAATTCAAGATGTCTTTTTAATGCTGCTTTTAATCCATCTGGATCATCTTTATAAATTTTTCTTAATCCTTGAGAAATCATTGTACAGAATCCCATATGCATTTGCCTTTCATAATGCCAAGAGAATTCCATCGGTAATGATCTCCAAAACATTTTTTTAAGGTCTTTTTTTGTAATGACTGAATTTTCATTATTAGAAGTCTTCATCTTCATCATACCCTCCTTCAGTTACTAAATTATTATTGTCATTAAAGTTTACACGTAAGAATACTGTAATCACACCAATGATTGCGATTCCTACTACTGGTACTTTGAAATATGCTGATAATACAAATCCTAAGAAGAAGAATGGTACCACTTCTTTGTTCATAATCATTCTTGCTAACATAGCAAATCCAACACCAGGTAGTAAACTACATGCAATTGATAAACCATTTGTAATGACTTTTGGAATCGCATTGACAATAGCTTGCATTTGTGAACTTCCTAATGCAAATCCAAAGAAAGTAATTAAGAATAATGCTGTACATGTAATAAATCCTGTACCCATATGTATAATCGTAATCGCTCTTGCATTTCCTTTTTCTGCGTATTTATCTGCAAGTTTTCCCATAAATGGTCTTACGATTGAAAAAATAACATTATCTACAGCTTGTGCTAATAAAGCAATTGGAAACGCCATTGTAAAGGCAATTTCAGCACCTTTTCCTGTTGTGATTGCAAAAGCAGTCCCAAGTACACCACCAACAATTACATTAGGGGGAATAAACGCACCTACTGAATATTGTCCTAAGAATGCTAATTCTAATGTAGCACCAACAACAATACCTGTTTGAAAATCACCTAAAATCAATCCAACTATTGGACCTAGTACAATAGGTCTTTGAATCATATTTGTTCCTGTTGCTAAATCGCATTTCCCAATAAAAGCAACTAAACCTAATAAAAACGCCTGTAACATATATCTTTCTCCCTTCTATATAACATCTTTTGCTAAAACCTTCTTTTCTGTTGGAACCATTCTAATTTCAACTTCATAGTCTTTAGCAATTAAATCTTTTACTAAATCAATTTCTTTTGATGTCAGATTAACAGCTTTAGAAATACTTTTTGTATTCTCTGTAGCTTTTGTTCCTCCTAAAACAACATTATGAAATTGTTTTGTTTCTGTCATAAGACGATATGCATCTTTCACGCTTTCTACAACTACAAATAATTTATATTTGTCAGTTACACCACTATTTAAAGCAGTAATACTATCGTCAATAGACTTAATAACAAGCTTAACACCTTGTGGCTTAGCCATCTTGATAGCCATTTTTTTTAATTCATCTTGCATAACCCCATCATTAGCAATCAATATACAATCTGCTTCAAGATAACTTGTCCAAGAAAAAGCAACTTGACCATGCAACAAACGATGATCAACTCGTAAACCTTTAATCATAAATTACCTCCTAAAAATCTTCCTCTTCAATCTTTTTTCTAACTAACTCCCTATTCTTCAAAGTAATACCATCTTTAGCATGAGATAAAATTGCATTTAAATCGATGTTTCCGGAACCCACTGCTAAAACAATTTCTAATACCAAATTCATGTTCATACCCGAGAAAATATCTACACTGTCATAAGTACACGTCTGCACTAATGCGTTATATACACTTCCTCCTTTGATATCACAAATAATGATATACTTTTCTTCGCTTGAACTTATTTCCTTTTTAAGCTTCTCAGCGTAATCGCCAGGATTTGCACCATGATATAAACTAAATGTTTCAACATTCTTTGCTAAATCACCAACAATCATTTTCACTGAATCTAACATTCCCTTTGAAAGTTCACCATGTGACGCTAAAATAATCTTGGTCATACATTTCACCCCTTTCGCTTATTTACTAGCAAGAACTGTGCCAATTTCGTCATTTTAATGAAATTAATTAAAAATGTTCTCGTTAATTTACCAGCAAGAATCATGCCAATTTGACATGTTTTGATAGATTAAGTTTGTCACTTATATACAAGCAAAAAGCATGCCAACTTGGCATGCTAATCATTTTTTATATATTCAAAAATATACTCTATTTCTTCAACTGGTATTTCAACATTATAATAGTTTTCTACATTTTCCATTGCTTGTTTTAATAATGTTATAAATTGGGCATGTTCACGAGCAAAATTTTCATCTGCAAACGCGGTAATGGGTTGTTTGGTAACTAATCTTTCTACTAAACAACAAATATGAACATATAATCCAAAACATGTTTGATTTTTGAATTTTTTATTCATTAATTGTTGTAAAACATCTATTCCTAATGAAACATGCTCTAAAAGTTTATTAGGATTTAAAATTGTTAAACTATTAATAACATTAGAAAGCGAGAAATTCTTAACTATATTTTTTTCAAATAAAAGCATTTGATTTTCATTTAAATAATCTTCAAAATAATTTTTTATTTTATTAAATCCTTCATTTAAAATTAAATCTTCTATCGCTATAAAATGATAGTCATCAATATTAGGATTTAATGTTCCAATCACACAAACCACTTTATAATCTGAAAGAAAATCATCCGAAGTATGCTGCTTAATTAACGTATGATAATCATATGCTATCACATTCATTTTTATATTTTCTGGAAGTGAATCTAAAACAATATTTTTTAATTTATGTGCTGTCCCCATTCCACTAGCACAACTACATAAAATAACAGGTTCCTTTTGATAATTCATTTCAATATGAACATTATAATGATCCTGTTTTTTAATGTTATCAAACAGCTCTTTCATTGGTTGATTTTGAATGATTCCTTGTCCTACTGTTAAAGCCAATTTAGTATTAACATTATTAATAAGCGCTATATCTATATTGTTATTTTCAATTCCTTGATATATTTCCTCTAAAGATCCCATATCTACTAGAAGATAAACTTTTTTTACATTACCAACATGAGATATAAAATCATTTACTTTCTTTGTTATTTGATTACTGTCTACATCTAACGGCATATCCAAAGCATCAAATATATATTTATCTAATAGCCTGTTAACTGCATCAGCTATTGAACTAGCTGTAGAATAACCATGCGCCAAAATAATAGCTATTGTCATATCATTATTCTCGTGATTAACATATTTTACCAAGCATAATAAAATAATAAACTGTACAAATTTATCAATGCTATTATTAAAGTTATCTTTAAGGTACTCAAAGATTTCTTTAGATATTATATATTCCTGATGATATTTTGATTGCAAAAAACTTTCTAACTCATCAATATCTTCTTTGTTTTTATTAATCCAATTAATAATGTGATAAGTGTTACTATTGTATTCTAATATGTAGTTTGCAATTGCTACTAATTCATTATGAGACAAATGAAAACCATATCTACTTGTTACAATTTCAAATATTCTATTTACTGTTTCCAAGAAATATTTTGTTCTTGTCACATCACTTTTATTAAAAATAATCTTAGAAAAATAATCATCAATTTTTTTCTTTGCTTCAGCATAATAATTATGGTCTTTCTTTATTGATAACAATGCATTATATACTTCAAGAATAATTGATTGTTTCGATGTTGGAAGCAACATATCAAGATTCATCATTTGGTGTTTCTTCATAACCAATCGATTGATATCAATTGATGATACAACATTATCTGGCAAGTCATAAGTGTGAATTTCTAAATCGTCATTTTTACTATTAAATAAAGCACTAACACAACTGGCTTGAATTGTATTACTCAACTCCCCAATATTTCCTACAAAATCGTGATTAAGAAGTATCTGATAAACATTAGAAGAAATTTTTATTTTTTTATTTATTCTTTTTTCTTCTTTTTTATATAGTGAATATATAAGTTCTAATTTTTCATTACTTCCCCTTTGACTTAATGAAGGAATCTTTAAAATAACCGGGATTCTTCTAATCAATGTTTTTAACAAAACCTTTTCAGGTTCCTCTGTTGTTGCAAAAATAATTCTACATTTAGACTGATACCATTTATCATTATCACCAACAAGATGATATATACCTTGATCCATATATAAAAATAGTTTTTCTTGACACTCTGCTTTTAAACAATGAACCTCGTCTAAAAATAAAACTCCTCCATTTGCATAATGAAGCAAACCCAAATTATCTTTATCAGCACCAGTAAAAGCCCCTTTTTTATAACCAAATAAATTTGCTGTTAATAATTCGGGGTTATTAGCGTATTCTGAACAATTAACTTGGACAAACTTAGCATCTTTACTAATTAGATCAGTATTTTTACAATATTCGTATGTAAGTTTAGCCATAAACGATTTTCCTGTTCCAGTAGGTCCATAAAGTAATGTAGGTAAACCATATGGTGGATAGGATACAATTGCTTTAACCTTTTCAACTATTTGATTCATACTTTCATTATGACCTATTAATTTTTCAAAATCTTTTTGATTATTGTGATTAAATAAGATCATTAACTCTTCATATCTATCAAATTCGTTTTCTTTTATTTCTGTATGATATGTTCTCTCTAAGTATTCTTTTTCTAAAAATAAGAATGGTTTTGATTTTATTTTAATTAATATATGTTGGTTACACATCTTATTTAATAACAGAGTAATTTGATTTTTACTGATCTGTAACTCTTGTGAAATATTTTGTACATTGCATGATTCGAAATCTTCTTTTTCCATTAAGTTGATAATATATTGTTTAATTTTCTCTTCCATCTCATTCACCTACTTCTTTATTATCTTATGTTACCAAAATAAAGAAAGTCAAGATTATAATTTTTCTAAAAACCATTCTTAAAAGTTGGCATGAATTTTGCTAGTATATAGATGAAAAAGTAAGGACGGTGGTATATATGAATCAAAAAATTATTTTTTCTCAAACATTGAAACAGACATTTAAATTAAATCATACTTTAATTAACTCTTTAGATTTTCTAAAGTTAGATAATTATGAAATTGCTCAATTAATTAGTAACGCCTTACAAACGAATCCCTTTTTAGAAATCAACACTAACAATAGAGAAAAAGTTGATTATGAAAATAATTACATAGAAAATATTTCTACTTCTTTGTCTTTAAATGATGAGTTGCAAAAACAATTACTTACTGTTCCACTCCCATACGATAAATCTATTATGAACTTTTTAATTGATTCATTAAACAGTCAAGGATTTTTAAGTTATAGTGAAGAAGAATATTTATCTTTCTGACACATTAACAAAGAAACCTTCTATTTTCATGTGCATATTTTACAATCCTTAGACCCTTCAGGTGTAGGTGCTTTTGATATCTATGATTCCATTTGTATTCAGTTAAGAAAACTAAAAAAATATAATACTTATAAAATGTTGAGAAAATATAAAGAATACATTCTCTCTTATAATTATCAAAATATTATGACTCATACTTCACTTACAAAAGATGAAATAGATAATATATATCATGATATACGACTATGTAACTTGTATCCTTGTAGCCAATATAGCAAAGACAATAATAATATAATACAACCAGATATTAGTGTTTTTATAGATGATAATCAAATTATGATTGAACCATTTAATCAACCCAATATTATGATTAATCATGATTTATACAGTAAAGTAAAAGATAATGAACAAATGCGTGACTATTTTAAAAATGCCTCATTTCTAATCGAAAATATAAATAGACGCAATCAATCATTATTATTAATCAGTAATGCATTAGTAAATATTCAAAGAGGTCATTTCCTATACAATGATGAACTTATACCTTGTACTCTCCGCGATTTATCACAATTATGTGGTTATCATGAATCAACCATTTCTAGAACTTTAAATAACAAATATTATCTATTTAACAATGAAGTATATCCTTTAAAGAATTTAATGGTTTCTAAAACAAATATGGGTGATAGTAGCGATGCAATAAAAAAAGCAATCACGCTTCTTATTGAAAATGAAAACAAAAATCATCCTCTCTCAGATCAAAAACTAGTGGAAGAACTTGCTGCAATGGATTTGTATTGCTCAAGAAGAGCTGTCACAAAATATCGTGAGCAACTACAAATAGTCTCATCATTCAAACGGAAAAATAGAATTTAGAAGTCATATTTGACTAACGTCAAAAGAAATATTATGTAATAAGAATAATTTTTAACAAAAAAGGTAAGGATTGGCAGATCCTTACCTTTTCGTTTTTTGATGTGTTTGCTAAGCAGTTCACGTTGTAATCATAACACGTCTATTTTAACTTATCAATATTCATTATCGTCATTTATCAAGTTTTTTATTATTCATATTTTTTTAATTCTGCCATCCTAAAAATAACGATTCCTAGTACAAAAAATAATGAAATAGCACCTAAAGAAAGATTAAGCTTTCCTGTCCATTGTGATAGTAGACTAACAACTGTTGTCCCAATAAAGGAAGCACCTTTTCCACATACATCCATTAATCCAAAATACTCACCAGACTTTTGAGACGGGATAATTTTTGTAAAATAAGATCTTGATAAAGATTGTATTCCTCCTTGAAACATACCTACTAAAACAGCAAGAACCCAAAATTGCCATTGTTGGGTAATAAAAATAGCAAAAATAGCAATTCCCAAGTAAGCACAAATACAAACTGTTACTAATTTTGCTGTATCATAACGTGATGATAATCTACCAAATAAAATAGCAAAAGGAAAAGCAACGACTTGAGTTAATAATAACGCTAATAATAATCCGGTACTTTCAAAACCTAATGCTGTTCCATAGGCAGTAGCCATGTCAATGATTGTATAAACTCCATCAATATAAAAGAAAAAGGCAAGTAAGAATAGAAATATCTTTTTTTTGTTTTCTTACATTAATAATGGTGTCTTTTAATCTTTTAAAACTATTTTTTATAGCTTGTGGTTTTCTTTCAACATAATATTTTTGTTTATATGTTTTTAAAAGGGGAATGGTCATAGTAAACCACCAAGCAGCAATAATAATAAAAGAAAGTGTCATGGCTGTTTCCATCTTTATTCCTATTGATGATGAACCCAGTACAAGAATAAGACATAAAACAAAAGGGACACAACTGCCAATATATCCCCAAGCATATCCTTGAGAAGAAACATGATCTACTCTTTGAGGAGTTGTCACATCTGTTAACATAGAATCATAAAATATTAAACTTGCTGAAAAGCCTACTTTAGCTATAAGAAAGATAATTAAAAATACTAACCAATATGTAGTAAATCCTAACAATAAACAACCTATCGTACCAATTAATAATGTTATTGTAAAAATAGGTTTTTTAAAACCTTTCGTATCTGCCACAGTTCCAAGTATTGGTCCTAAAATAGCAACAATAACGGTAACGATAGATGCTGTATAACCCCAATATGCTAAATAATCTATAGAAGATAAACCTGCTTTTTGAGATAAATAATTAAAGTATATTGGCATAATGGTAGAAACCATCAAAACAAAAGCTGAGTTACCTACATCATAGAGAACCCAATTTTTTTCTTCTTTTGTCATTTTAAACTTCATTGTTTTGCTCCTTTTTTCCACTAAATGTATAATCATAAAAATCATTTAATAATGCTTTATCTAAAATATATTGGTGGTATTCTTCAATCAGTTGGATTGCTCTTTTTTTAGCTATCTCATATAATTCGCTTAGTTTTTCAGTGCTATCTTGACAATCAGGATTAGCCTGATAGTTCACTAATAAGCCATGCATTTCTTGATAATTACCGGTTATATGTAATAAAGCATATATAAACTTTCTTTTTAGCTTCGTTGGAGCAATCAATAAATGATTATATGTTTTCATTTCTTGTAATGCTTTTTCTATTTGTTTTGGTGTTGTTCCTTTAAAAAAAGGAGCTATGACTTTACCTTGTAAAGGTGTAGAAACAATATGATTCGTTAACTGATGATAGATGGGATCCCAACCATCTTTTATCATTAAATAACGATCAAATTCAACCTCTATTTCAGTGTGTGAAATATGACTGGTTGCTATTTTTTGATCAATATAACCATGACACGATGCATCTAATGCAAAATGACAAATAAAACCAAAAATATAAGCTATTGCTTTTTCATCATGATGAATGATTTCTTTTGCATATTCAAAAAACTCTTTACCCGTATGTTCATGCATTTGATACCCTATAGAATTGACGTTATTCATTTTTAATGGATGATAGTAAAATAAAATATCTGGACCATGCAAGCCTATATCATATAATGTTTTATTTTTAATGATGATTTGTTTTAAGTCATCAGGTATTTCTTTTAATACTTCTTGACCTAATCGATAATGTGCATATGTAGATGGCATATCACTTAACCTTCCTTCTCTATTTTCAAATTCAATCATAAGTGAATAAATTTGACCCAACTATCAACTTTATGAAAAGAAATGTTAAGTTATAGTAAAAAAGAAGTTAGCTATTTTGACATACTCTATAAATAGTGACGACAATAAATAAAAGAATAGATAATTCTAAATATTCTATATTCAATACTTGCTTATAAAACCAATCAACTACGATAAATAATAACGGAATTCCTATCCAAATCATTGTTTCAATCAAATGTTGCTTTTTTATATCCACTTCAATCACCTCTTAACAAGATGTTACGCTTTTTTATGTTAAGAAAATATCATGTCAATGTAAAAAAGAACTTCATTTTTTGAAGTTCTTTTATTATAAATATCTGCCAGTAATACTATTTTTATTATGTTTTATTTGTTCAACAGAACCTGTAGCTACGATGGTTCCCCCATCTTGACCGCCACCCGGTCCCATATCAATTAGATAATCTGCATTTTTCATTACATCTCGATCATGTTCGATCACAATGACGGTAGCGCCTTGATCAACAAGAGATTGAAAAACACGAACTAATGTTTGAACATCTAATGGATGTAGTCCAATTGTTGGTTCATCAAAAATAAAGATAGCATCATCTTGAGATTTACTCATTTCACTAGCCAGTTTTAGACGTTGGGCTTCCCCACCAGACAAACTTGGTGTTTCTTCTCCTAATGTTAAATAACCTAACCCTAAGTTTTCTAATACTTCTAATTTACGATAAACCCCTTTTAAAGTAGAACATGCTTCTTTAGCTAAATGCACATCCATTTCCATCAGTTCCGGTAATGAATATTCTTTATTTTTGGATGTTTGATACTTGATCATATAACTTTCTTGGTTATATCGAGAACCTTGGCAATCAGGACATGTTACATGAACATCTGGTAAGAACTGAACATCTAAGCTTAATGTCCCTGTACCATCACAGGTTGGACATCTTAATTTTCCGGTATTATATGAAAAATCACCTGCTTTATAGCCTTTTGACTTGGCTGCTTCTGTTCTAGCAAATCTTTTTCTTAGTTCGTCATGAACATTGATATATGTAGCTACGGTTGAACGAATATTAATTCCTATAGGTGTTGCATCAATAAGTTTAATATGTTTAATTCCTTCTATTTCAACATTCTTTACATGTTTTGGTAATTCTTGTTGATTTATTTTTGCTTGAATAGCTGGTAATAAACTTTCTAAAACCATGGTTGTTTTACCTGAACCTGATACCCCAGTAACAACAGTAAGTTTTCCTTTAGGAATATCAACTTCTAAAGGATGAACAGTATGAATTTGATTAGTCGAAAGATGTATTTTACCTAGTTCAAAGATTTTATCTTCTGTTGATAAGGGACGAATATTGGCTTGATATTGATGACTTAAAAAAGGACCTATCATAGACTGCTTATTCTTTTTAATCTCTTCAACAGTTCCTTGGCTTAAAACATAGCCCCCATTTTTCCCGGCTTCTGGTCCCATTTCAATAATCCAATTTGCTTCTTTGATAATTTCAGTATCATGATCAACTAATAAAATTGAATTACCATCATGAATTAAATCATTCATAACCCCGACTAATCCATATATATTAGAAGGATGCAATCCAATTGAAGGTTCATCTAAAACATAAAGAATACCAGTAGTCCGATTTCTTACTGCTCTTGCCAGTTGCATACGTTGTCTTTCTCCTGTAGATAAAGTAGAAGCTGCTCTATCCAATGAAAGATAACCTAATCCTAAATCTAATAGTCTTTTCGATACATCTAAAAAGGAATCACATATTTCATGAGCCATCGGCTTCATTTCTTCAGTCATTGTCTCCGGAACACCTTTTACCCACTCTACTAAATCCTTTAAAGGCATTTGGCATGCCTTATCTATACTTATGCCTCTTATTTTAGGTTTTCTTGCCTCTTTGGATAAACGTGTTCCATGACAATCAGGACATATTTCCTCTTTTAAAAACTTCTCTACTCTTTTCATTCCTTTATCATCTTTTACTTTAGAAAGTGCATTTTCTACTGTATAAGTGGCATTATAATAAGTAAAATCCATTTCTCCAGCATGATCCGTATTCTTCGCTTTATAAAAAATATGCTTTTTCTCTGCCGGTCCATAATAAACAATATTCTTTTCTTCTTCTGTTAATTGATTAAAAGGAATATCTGTTCTTACTCCCATCGCCCTACATACATCTGTCATTAATGTCCACATTAAAGAATTCCAAGGTGCTACTGCACCTTCATCAATAGTCAGTGTCTTATCAGGTACTAAAGAATCAATATCTACAGTTCTTACAATTCCTGTTCCCCCGCATTTTAAGCAAGCCCCTTGACTATTGAAAGCTAATTCTTCTGCACTTGGTGCATGAATTTTTTCATGACATACAGGACAGATAATTTCTTTTTCTAATGCCACATTTAAAGTAGGTTCGATATAATGACCATTCTTACAACAATGACTTCCTAATCTAGAATACATCAAACGTAAACTATTAAGTAATTCCGTTCCTGTACCAAAAGTACTCCGAATTCCTGGTATACCTGGACGTTGATGCAAAGCTAAAGCCGCAGGTACATATAAAACATCCTCTACTTGTGCTTTAGTCGCACTTGTCATCCGTCGTCTTGTATAAGTTGATAGTGATTCTAAATATCTTCTTGAGCCTTCGCTATATAAAACACCCATCGCTAATGATGATTTTCCTGATCCAGAAACTCCGGCAATCGCTACTATTTGATTTAAAGGAATATCAACATCAATATTCTTTAAATTATGTACTTTTGCTCCTTTAACTTTAATCATCTTTGGTATATTTTCCATACTATCCCTCATTTCTACTATAGTTATATCTCATTTTTGAATATAAAAAAAGAAACACTCTTCATTTTTGAAGAGCATTTACATTATTTCGTTTATATCGTTCTATTTTGTAAATGAAATTTACCTATACTATTATTTATTTAATTACTTACAAATATTCAATATCTTCTTTACTTTTAATTTTATAAAGGAAACTGCATAATAATGCACCAATTGGTACAGTTAAGATAATTCCTAGAGTTCCAGTAATACCTTGCGCAATTTCAATTGCTATAAAATCAGAATTCATAAGTTGAGGATATTGAATTTGATATGCAAAGAAAGCCAGTAAAATTGTCATTGAACTTCCGGTAAAAGCGAGAATGAGGGTATTACACATTGTTCCTATCATGTCTTTACCAATATTAAGTCCAGATTTAAATAATTGTGATTTTGTTATTTGGGGATTTAAAGCGTAGACTTCATATAACGATGAAGCGATGGACATTCCTACATCCATGACGGCTCCTAATCCTGAAATCAATATTCCCGAAAATAGAACTTCATTAATTTGTAATTTTGTTTGTTGAGATATGATAATAAGTGCTTCTGCCTGATCAGTATTAAATCCAGAAATATGAATTAACTGACTTAATACTAGAAAAGACAAACCACTAATCATGACGCCTAAAGTTGTAGCAATCACCGCTACCCATATTTTTATTGAGGCACCATTTAACATAAAGAGTGAATACCCAGTTGTAAGTATAACAATGAAAATAGTAGAAATAATTGGGGAAAAGCCACTAAAAATCATAGGTAATAATAAACTTACAATTGCATAAAGTGTAAAAGCTAAACTGATGATAGTTCTTACTCCTTTTGATTTACCAATTAGAATAATGATAATAAGAAGTAAACCTACAAAACTATATATATAAGGTGTTCGATAGTAATTGTAAACTGTAATGAGCTTGTTGGTGGAATGAGGATTATCAATACATGCGATAAATTTTTCACCAGTTTTAAGACGAATATTATGTGTTGTCGACAAGTAATTATCAATATAAACTTTTTTGTTTTTATAAGATCCTTCTAATATCTTAGCGTATAAACTTTGCACACCATAATATCTATTTGTTGTTTTATCTTTTTTTGACTGATCATCTATAACCCTTATGACCTGAGCTTTACTATAAGCTAATGATGAGGAATTTTGGATAGCAACAGGACTATAGACATGACTATGAAAATAATAGACACCTAGAGTAAATACCAATGTTATGATGATTAAAAGCAGATCACATTTATTTATTTTTTTTATCACAATATTTCCTTTTCATTTTCTTTTTTCTTTGACTTAATAATAATCGTTGCGCCTAATACAACTGCCATTGTTGAAGTGATACTTAATGCAATAAGTGGTGTGTCATCTCCAGTTTTTACTTTTTGATTTTTAGCGTTATTTGTTTTATTTGTAGGTGTTGGATTATTGTTGTTGGTAGTTGGAGAAATGACTTCTTTTCCTTGTTTCTTTGCTAGTTTTGCTTTTGCTTCTTTTAATGTTTGTAATGCCTCTTCTACTTCTTGATGAGATGCATCTTGATTATTAAGAACAGATTTTGCTTTAATTAAAACGTTTTGTAAATTTGTAAATGATGAAGTGGTATATTGTGTACCATCTATTTGACTACATTCATTGATAAGTTTTTCTAACTCACTTTTATCTACATTATTATTTGTTGTTTTATTAATTGTAAAATCATCAACTACTGATAAATCAGAAGTACGATAAGTCACAATTTTTAATTGATTATTCGTAACATTTAATTTTGTAATATTAGGAGTGTGTTCTTGGTTTTTAACCGCAATATAATCACCACTTAAATTTGTTGTGAATTCATAATATTTACTACCACTGGCAGAGTTTGCTGTAATATAAGTCAATCCTTTAGGATTAGTGACTTCATGAATAGGATTTCCTTGTTTATCAAATGATTCTTCTTTTAATGCTGTTGTTCCATCCATCAACATACTACGCGTATAAACATGATCGTGTCCCATTAATACTAGATCAATACCATTTTGACTAAACATTGGTGCCAGTGTATCTCTTCTTGCTAGAATATCATTATCACTTGCATGAGAAGCTGATGAATAGATTGAATGATGGAATACAACTATTTTCCATTTGATATTTTGGTTATCTTTTGTTTTAGCAAGTGTATTTTTAATAAATTCTTCATGTTGAGCAGTACTTCTGTTATTTGAATTTAAGACAAGCATTAAAGCATTATTGTAAATATAGTAATAATCTCCTTGGGCATTTCCTTCACCACTATTACCTAATTGACTAACATTTGGTAAATTGAAATGATCGTTATATGCCGTTCCCGCATAATCATGATTTCCTACTGCATTAGCAAAAGGTGTAGAGTAGACAACACTTCCTTCATAATTAGATAAATACGCATCATATTGTGATTCATTTTTACCCGCTTCTACATGATCACCAGCATTTTGAATGAAGTGTACATCTTTAAATAAAGGATTTGTATTAACTAAATCTAATGTGTTTTTCCATCCATCCTTATCAGATGCTAGATCTCCTGATGAACCAAGTTGAGGATCTCCTGCAAATAAGAAACTAAAATCACCTTTTGACTTCGTTGTTGTCGTATAAGTTTTAGACCATTGTCCATTATTTCCTACACGATAAACATAACTTGTATTTTCTTCTAAATTAGACATTGTTGCCTTATTAGCGTAATATCCTTCAGCTTGCGCTTTATTGGTTTTGGCATCAATTGTTTTAGCTTTGCTTTCTGGAAATTCATTACCATTCATATCTGCTTTTTTTGCATATTGAATTTGACCATGATCACTCGCTGTTGAAAACCAGTTTAAATTAAGTTCAGTAGGTGTACTTCCTACAGATAGAGAAATGGCTTTTAAACTTTCTCTTTCCGGTAATAAGCTTTCATCTGGATTGATACCTAATTCATTTAATTTAAAGTATCCTTCACTAGAAGCATTATTTTTATGAATTTCAAATGAGATAACATTCTTTCCATTAGTCAACATATCTTTTATATCTCTAAAATATAAATCTGCTGATCTATCAGTAGTACTTGTTTCTTTACTACCATAACCCATGTTATCTTTATGACTTCCTGTTCCTCCTTTAGTACGATAACCTTCATCTGGAACATTGAGTGCCGTTAACTGTTGACCATTAATATAAACAATAACAGCATCTTTATAATTAAAACTTAAATGAATTCCTTTTACATCACTAGGGTTATTTATATCAAAATAACCTCTAAAGAAATAAGCTCGTGAGTCTTTATTCAATGAACCATTCACTGTTGAAAACTCACCCTTTTTTTCATTCCAGTTATTGTCGTTATATTGACCATTTAATGAAGCATTGTCACCATTTTTATAAATACGAGTCCATCCTGTATATTGTCCCCATTTATCTTTGGCTTGTGTCCCATCTGCAGGATCGACATTAGTATCTAAATATTTAATAGATGTATCTTGATTCATAACAACAGTGCCCTTATTCACTGTTTGTTCGCCTTGAATAGCCGATACAGTATTAAAACTGTGATAAGCTAAAGGTGAAATAGATGTTAGTGACATCGCTGATAATACTGATAATGCAATTAACTTGTTTTTTTTGTTCATAAATTTTCTCCTTTTTTCTAACGAAATTATAGAAAATATCAACATGACCAAAAATCTATCACAAGTAAAAGATATTTAAAGAAACTGTAAAACCAAATACCTTTATCTAAAAAATTCGTTAAAATCATAAATATAAAGTAAAAAATCATCGTTAAAACTTTAAGTTTCAACGATGATTAAAAATGTTATTCATCATAAAAAACAAACTCTTGATATTTTCTTGCCAGGATTGTTAGCGTAATGCCTAATGCATTCATAGAAATAATCTTTTCATGATCTAGAGGAAACTCAGTTGTATCATAATAGAGATGATAGGTTGAATTTTCTGTTAGAAAATTCTTTCCTAATTGAGTTACAGATAAAATAGGAATATTTTTCATATTTAAACCATTAACTGTTTGCATTATACTTGGCGTATTTCCTGATAAAGAAATAATAATCACGATATCATCACTGGTAAGTGCATGTGAAATCACTTCAAAATTCGATTCACCAGAAACAATATAGTTTGATCTTCCTGCTAAGAATAACTCACTTGATAACTGTTTAGCATAATTATTTTGAACAAAACCTGTAGCATAAATAATCACTTGTCTAGCATGATAAATATCATAAATAAGAGGCACATAGTTCACTTGTGTTGCATATTCAAAAGTTTTTTCTACTTCTTTTTTAAACTTCTCTGTTAAATCAGTAGGAACAATGGCTTTTTGTACTGTTTGATTTTTTAGAGAGTATTTAAGTTCTGAATAACCTGTGAATCCTAATTTCTTTGCTAGTCTTAAAACTGAACTTTTTGACGAAAGCAAGACTTTAGCAAGTTCATTAATAGGCATATCAATAACTTGTTGTTTATGGTTTCTTATGTATTGCACCATTTCTTTTTCATTTTCATTTAATGTGTTGTAAGAAAGTCCTGCTTGTGTGTCAAAATCCATATCTTATTACCCCTTTATTAAATATACGATTGCTTGATATGGTTCTAGCATAATTGTTTTTTTATTTTTTGTCAAAATATCATCATAATTTGATATTAATAATTGTTTATTTGAGTAATCTTGATCAAGAGTGTAGTTCACTCTATAATCGGCATGATTACAAATACATAATAATGTTTGATCTTGATATTTTCTTTTATAGGCGAAAACATCAGAATCTTTTTCATCAATTAATTCATATGTTCCATGAACAATGATAGGATATTCTTTTCTTAATTGAATGAGTTTTTGATAATAATAGAATACTGAATGAGGATCATTTAACTCATTTTCTAAATTAATCTTTTGATTATCTGGTGAATAATCTATCCATGGTTTCCCTTTAGAAAAACCATATCCTTCACTGTTATCCCAAGGGAATGGTGTTCTTGCATTATCTCTTGATCTTAAATAAGCACATTTTTTTATATACTCATCGCTTTCCCCTTGTTCTTTCATGTTTTGACAAACATAAATTGTTTCAATATCTTTGTATTGATCTATAGAGTCAAATGGAACATTTTTCATTCCTAATTCTTCACCTTGATATATATAAGGGGTTCCTTTCATCATATGTAAAAGAGTTCCTAGCATCTTGGCTGATTCTACGCGATATTTTCCATCATGACCAAAACGTGATACACAACGAGGTTGATCATGGTTATTCCAGTAAAGCGAATTCCATCCTTCACCTAACCCATGAGACCATTTGGTCATCGTTTCTTTTAAATCACTCAATTTATATCTTATATCTGAAAACTTCCCATATTTTCCATAATCTAAATGCATATGATCGAATTGAAAGACCATATTGAGTTCATGATTATTGGGATCAGTATATATTTTAGCTTGTTCTACTATAGTATTAGGCGTTTCTCCTACCGTCATAATGTCATAATGACTCAATACTTCTCGATTCATTTCTTGTAAAAATTCATGAACACGGGGACCATTAGAAGCTCCTTTATAATAAGATTTTGTATAAGCATATTCTCCTTCTAAGGCATCTGGAAAATCTTGCTTTTTGCTTAGTAATGAAATAACGTCCATTCTAAATCCATCTATTCCTTTATCAAGCCAAAATCTCATTTCATCATAAACAGCTTGTCTTACTCGAGGATTTTCCCAGTTTAAATCAGGTTGTCCAGGCGCAAAGCAGTGTAAGTAATATTGGTTTCTTTCAGGCACATACGTCCATGCTGGTCCTCCAAAAGTAGATCCCCAGTTGTTAGGTAAACTCCCATCTTCTTTAGCATCTTTCCAGATGTAGAAATCTGCATATTCATTATCTTTAGATTGTTTTGATTGTTGAAACCAATGATGTTGATCACTTGTATGATTGACAACTAAATCCATAATGATCTTGATTCCTTTTTGATGAGCTTGTTTTAATAATTCATCAAAATCACTCATTGTTCCATAAATGGGATTAATTTGACGATAATCAGCAATATCATAACCATTATCAACCATTGGTGATTGATAAATAGGATTTAACCAAATAACATCTACTCCTAGTTTTGATAAATAAGGTAATTTTTCAATAATTCCTTGTAAATCACCTATTCCATCATTATTTGAATCTTTAAAGCTTTGAGGATAAATTTGATAAATAACACTACTTTTCCACCAGTCATTATTCATCATCTTCATCTACCTCCATATTTTTAACCATATCATTTACATATACAATTTGATTTTTAGCGTCTTCAATTGCATTTCTAATTAATGTTTCATCTATTTTTTCACTACTTTGTAATGTTAAAACAACACTTAACACAATAGGTAAAGACATTCCTGTAATGATATAAACATTGGGATAACTTAAATATTGAATGGCTTCTTGATTGACACTTCCACCTAACATATCCGTAAAAATCAAGTATTCATCTTGATCATTTATATCACCTAACACTTCTTTAAATTGTTGGCTAACTGGTTGATTATCCATATATGCACAGATTGTTTCAATATTATTTAAGTTAGACATGACATATTGAATTGTATCTTTTAATCCATCTGCCATTAAATGATGACTTGCTAGAACAATTTTTCTCATATTTTTTCCTCCTATACTGATAAAATACCAAAGAATGAACAAACTAACGCAACCACAATAATTAAGAAAATAACTTGGATAACTGATAATTTTTTAGAAGCTAAGAGTTTATATACAAGGAAAGTCAAACCTACTGGTAGTAATGCTGGCATAATTTGATCTAAAATACCTGATTGAATAGCGAGTTTTACTTTTCCTGATTTATAGACTAACCCCACTGTTACTTTAACAACCGATGGAATTAAAGCCCCAATAACCGTTAACCCCATAATAGATGCTGCTTCGGTAAAAGTAGATAATTTATCTCCTAATTTAGTAATTAATTTTAATCCTGAATTATAACCCAAATGAAATAGTTTGATTCTAAAAATAAAGAAAACAATATTTAATAATAACCAAATAATGGCTCCTGTAGGATTTCCTTCTAATCCCATATATGCTGCAATAGAACCCATAATTGTTGGATATAAAACCCAAACCAAAGTATCTCCAATTCCGGCAAGTGGTCCCATCATACCTGTTTTAAAGTTTTGAACAGTATCTAGTGCTTTAACACCATCCTCTTCTTCCATTGCTACACTGGCACCTAATAAAATATTAGCCATCCATGTTGTGGTATTAAAATATTTATAATGATTATTTAAAGATGCAACATAATCTTCATCTTTAGGATGAATTTTTCTTAATACTTTTTCTAAACCAAAGACAACTCCCGGTCCTTGTTGATTTTCATAGTTAAACACATTACATGCCATAAACATATAACGAATAGCTGCTTTAGTAAGATCTTTTTTTTCTACTTTTTTATTCATCCCAATCATCTCCTTCATCAATTACGGCTTCATTAGAAACAAGTGTTTTCTTGTTGCTTTCTGTAGTAAAGAAATAATAAGCTAAAGCTAAACCAATAATAGATACTCCAAACATTGGTACATTTAAGTATGCTGAAAATACAAAGCCAACCATTAACATAGATAAATATTTCTTTGCTGGCATAACTTGTAATAATAAAGCAATCCCTACAACGGGTAACATATTTCCTGCTATTGATAAACCATTAGTAAACCATTTAGGAACAGCTGATAAAATAGTATTAACTAATGTATCTCCAAATAAAACACATAATGCTGTTGGAATTCCTGTTGATAAAGCAAAAATAACAGGTCCTATCCATAAAATTCTATTCATTTTCTTAAATTTCATTTCTTCACATGCTTTTTGTGCTGCATGTGTTACATATGTATTTAATAATTTAGCAAAAACATCTAATTGAATTCCTAACATTCCTACTGGAACCCCCACAGCCAAAGCAACGGCTTTTGCTTGTGAAAGATCATGAGTTGTCTTACACGCTACGTAGATTCCTACTAGCGAAGCAAGTCCCCAGTTAGGTACTGAAGAACCACCAATGTTAGCAACTCCTAAATTCATTAATTGAAAAGTTCCCCCAATAACCATAGCTGTTTGCATATCTCCCATAATCAATCCAGCAAAGAAGGCTACCATAATTGGAAACCATGTTGTAATAACAAATCCTTGTTGATCAATAACCATCCACATAGATAATAGAATGATTAAAATTCCTTGAATAATTTCCATTTCCCCTATCTCCTTTTTATTTAATATATGTTTCTAATGGTTCTTCACTTTCTCCTGGAACATAATGGAATGTTACCGGAATATTCATGGCTTCTAGTTTTTTGATATCTTGAATTTCTTCTTCACTTACTGAAACCATTTTTTTCACTGTTTTCTTTCCTTCACCATCAAACATAATCCCAATATTCACTTTTGGAATAACTACTCCATTTTCAGCTAACTTCACTAATGTTGCAGGTTCTCTTACAATCATAAATACATTATGATTATCATATTTACCTGCTTTAAAATTATTGATTGCTGTTTCTGTATCAATAATGGACATTCCTGTTCCTGCTGGTTTTGACATTCTCATCGCAGATTTTTGAACTTCATCTTTACTTACTTCATCATCTACTACCATTAATCTTTTGGCCTTGGTAGCTCCAGCCCATTGTGTCACGACAATACCGTGAATTAATCTTTGATCGATTCTAGCTAATACTAAACTCATTTTGATATCCTCCTCTTTCTCTTGACGATCCTAGTTTATCGTGGCTTGGAAACACTTTCAATATTTTGGGTCACTTCTGGAACGGGGTCCCAACCATAGGAAATAGTGTCATTAGTATGAGAAATTTCCCACAAAAAAATATCCCTTATTTGGGATATCTTTTGATTTATATTATTTACTTTATATCGGCATGAAGCACATAATTAACAGTTATCTTTTTATTAAAATTAACCTTTTTACCATTTAAATTTGTTGCTGTACCAAAGTATTTCAATGTTGTTTTATTATGATGTTCAACAACTTTTAACTTAATGTTTGAATCACGATAGTTCTCTTTTACGCTTTTACACATAAATTCATGTTGCATGGTAAGATCGTAAATTTTTAAATTAATGGATGAAGCCATAGGAATACCATTTCTATCTGTATAAGCAATGGATGGCGCTTCAATTTTCAGGTTTTCTCCTGCCGTGCCAGTACTAACTTGAATTTGAATATAAGGATGATAGGAAGAGTAAAAATACCAACCTGTTACACCTATAATCGTAAGTAAAAATACACAAATGATTATCAATGTTCTCTTCTTAATTTTAAATTCTATATAATCTTTCATACATAACCTCCTTCCTTTAAATATTTATATCTTATTATTTATTATACAATAAACATATTAAAAAGAATACATTCATCATCAACTCTATTTATTCATTTAGTACATCACCTATATACTATAAAAAATGAGATGTCATGATAACTGACACCTCAATCTTTAAATATTATATTTATATGTTTATTTTTGATAAAATCTTTAAAAATCAATTGATTATCAATACTTTTTTAATCTCTTGGTGTTAATTCTACATACATATCTTTATACTGTTTTGCACTCTTTTGCCAAGAGACATCTTTATTCATATTACGCATGACCATATCATCCCAATATTTTCTATTTTCAAAATAAAGTGTTTTAGCTCTATTGATCGTATCATAGAGA
>OLOG01000295.1_pt1 | contig 49990 bp, 53 predicted proteins | sample 1672351 | NCBI WGS metagenome assembly OLOG01 (sample SAMEA3136674, study PRJEB25190) | human gut metagenome | biome: human gut; feature: human-associated habitat; material: faeces | place: Austria | collected 2013 | reverse complement strand
GTCTTGGACATGGTAACTTAGGAAAGATGCTTCTTGAAGAAGAAACAGAATGTTTCGCATTCTTAGCAGGTCACGAATCTTTCGCAGCTGCTGAAGGAGCTATCGGAATCGCTGAAAAAGCTAACAAAGTTCGTCAGAAACCTTTAAGAGTTATCTTAAACGGATTAGGAAAAGATGCTGCACAGATCATTTCCAGAATTAACGGATTTACATATGTTGAAACTGAAATGGATTACTACACAGGTGAAGTAAAAGAAGTATTCAGAAAATCTTACTCTGAAGGATTAAGAGCTAAGGTTAACTGCTACGGTGCTAATGATGTAACAGAAGGTGTTGCAATCATGCACAAAGAAGGTGTAGACGTATCTATCACAGGTAACTCTACAAACCCAACTCGTTTCCAGCATCCAGTTGCAGGTACATACAAAAAAGAATGTATCGAACAGGGTAAAAAATACTTCTCTGTAGCTTCTGGTGGTGGTACAGGACGTACATTACATCCAGATAACATGGCTGCAGGACCAGCTTCTTACGGAATGACAGATACTATGGGACGTATGCATAGTGATGCTCAGTTCGCAGGATCTTCTTCAGTACCAGCCCATGTAGAAATGATGGGATTAATCGGTATGGGTAACAACCCAATGGTAGGAGCTACAGTTGCAGTAGCTGTATCTATTGAAGAAGCTGCTAAGGCAGGTAAATTCTAAGAAACCACGTATTTATGCGGTTTTTAGGAAGAGTTAGAAGTGGTAAGAAGTAGGTAAAAGTAGGTAATCTCTATACTATCTCGATACCGTATCTCTATACTCAAAATGTGAATAAAAAGAGAGTCAAACTTAATTTGGCTCTCTTTTTTTGTGTATAAACTTATTTGATTTTCATGATTTCTGCCATTAGCCATTCAGGTTTTCGTCTTGTATAAGTACTTTCTGTTATGTCTTTAATCTTATGTCCCATCATGTATTTTAACGCATATTCATCAACTCCGGTATCCTTAGCCATAGTAGCGAATTGGACACGTCCATCGTGAGCACGGTGATTTTGATTCAGGTCTAGTTTTTTGATGATTTTTTCAAGCTTGTGCCGGTATTTATCGTATGTTAGTTTTTTACTGTTACGATGGGTTTTGGTATCTATGCAATTAATTAAATATTCGCTTCCAAGAGATAGAGCTTCCTGGTATCTTTGCTTAACCAAATCGCGAATCTTTGGGTGAATTGGAACCAGACGATCTTTACCGGCATCTGTTTTTATTCCACCAGAGAAGAACCAGTTTTCTAGATCAACATTTTCCGTTTTAATCAATCCAAGCTCCTGAGGTCTCCATCCAGAATAGCACTGGATCAGTAATACATCTACATAATCTGTATCATACAAATGATTCCATAATTTCTTTATTTCTTCATCTGTAAAATCAATATGATCTTTTTTCTCCTCTTCGATATCTTTAATAATATCATCGGATAACTTGAAAGTTCTGGCATAATTTTTATCTACTATTTCATACTCTAATGCATAATCTAGCATCAAATTGAATAAGGATTTGATTTTTGTTTTTGTGGTATGAGATGGATGTTTTTCTTTTCCGTCTACTACATAAGTTCCGTGTTCCATACATCCTTTTATATGCCTAGCCCGCAGATCTTTAGCTTGCATGTTATAAATAGAGGAGCAGTAGTTCCAAGCAGATCTTATAGTACGTTTGCTGGATGGATTGGTAAGTGTTTCAAAATAGTGATCAGTCCATTTTTCGTAAAGTTCAGCTACTGTAAGATCCGCATCAAGATCATAAGGATTCTTGTTATATTCCACAAGAGCAGCATAGGCCTCGTTGTAAGTTTTGAAATATGTAACTGGTTTTAATGATTTACAGATGGGCCTGCCATAAAAGTCCTTTCTTACAGTAACCATTGCTCGAAAAGGTTTATGTAGATTACCAGTCTTTATTTCGGAGATCTGGCCAAATCCGTTTGGAAGTTGTCTTCTTTTACTGGATTTCTTTGATTGTCGTTTTGCAATTTTTGCATCCAGTGGATAACCACAATGAGGACAAGAAATCGCCTTGTCGCTTACTTGAAGATCACATTCAGGACATTTGATCAGTGCCATAGTTCATCATCCTTTCTTAAAAAAGGGTACAAAAAATACACCCTTATCAAAATTGTAATTTTGCAGGATGTATGATATAATTCTGTTGTTCAAGTAGAAGCATATCACACACCACGTTATTGATAGGTTTCTAAGTTTCGCCTGGCTACCAACCAGGCGTTTTTTATTTTGACCATTTTGTTGATATCAGGAAAATGGTATTTATAATTAACAAAAGTAACGAATTTCACCAAAATAATCTGTCCACTTTTTGATAACTTCATCACTTCGTGCTTCAATGACTCGCATGACATTTTTCAAAATACGTTTAGGAATCTTCGTATCATTACTGCATAAGAGACATTTCCCAGTTTTTGTGATCCATATCTTTGCAGAATTTGGGGAAGGAGATCCCTGGGCTACATGAACATGAATCGGCTCTAATGGTTTGTTTTCATTAGACCAGAAATAGACCCAGTAAGAACCAACTTTAAAAACCTGAGGCATTTTCTAATCCCCCTTCCTGAGAAAATTCAAGAATAAGATGTGCAGTTGATTCAATGATTTCCTGAAAACGTTTAATATCTTCATCTGAAAATTTATAAATATCTTCCCAAGTATAATCTGGAAGCCAGCAAGTTGCATGGCGGAAACAATAATCTGGATCCGGTTTTTCAATATAGACTTTCACTCGTCCATCAGGTTTCATTTCAGAATGAACGATTTCAGTTTCATCATCTAAGGTCATGAATGGATACATCATAAGATCAGACTCCTTTCTTAATAAATTATGTGTATGTTAGTGTTTTCCATACTTAATAAAATTAAAAACTTAATTATAAATTACTGTTTTTGCTACAATGTAAATCTATTTTAATCTCAATCTGATTAACTCCTCATTATATCCAAGTGCACGTGCAATTTGATCTGTAGTAAATTCCTGGTACTCTAAAAATACTTCATCCGGCATTAAAAGTTCCATAGCAAACAGATCAGCTTCTTTCTCATACTTAGTTGTATTGAATCCAGTATATGTATCCATGAATAAAGCGTTTGCTTTTTTGTGTAATAGCATATGCCACAATTCGTGAGCACAAACATGAAGCTGTTCGTGTTCTGGAAGCGATTCATCTATATAGATTAGGTTATTTCTTTGAAAATATTGATAAAAGCCTCTGACACCTTCAAGTGGCACTGGCACAAGGATAACATTCATTCCTTTGATAATTTCAAAGGAATTTCTTGTTTTATGTTTCTTGACAAGCGAATTTACAATCTTTTTTATGTCTATTCACATCAGTCCTTTTTATATTTTTTAGGTGTATATTTTTCTTTGTTTTTTCTTTTTGCCATCTCCATACCAATTTCCATTGCGTTTAATATAGAATCAATCGCTTCTGGAGAAGCAGGATCGTCGTCAAACATAAGTCCTTCCTGAGATGTTAGTTTATCTTTTGTTTGCTGTAGGATTTCTTCTATTTGCTTTGTGTCTCTTTTGTTTAGTTCTGGTTGACTGGATGAATCATTCATAAGGTCAGAACGATTTATATCAAAAAACTTACATATCATATCTATTTTAGACATTCGTGGCATTTTAACACCTTTGCACCAGTTGGATACAGTAGCTTGAGAAACATTCATATATTCAGCTAATTCTAATTGTGTGCGATTATTTAATTCCATCTGACGAGTTATATTGTCAGCAATGATTTTATTTAGTTCCTTTTCGGACATTTAATTCACCTCCGTCTTCTTATACTTATAATACATTAAAAGTTATAAAAAAGCAACTAAAATCAAAAAAATATAACTTTTAGTATTGGTAATAACTTAAAGTTATACTATAATACAATTGTAGCAAGGAAATGAAGCAATAGAGAAAGGAGGAAAAGATGGATGACTTGGTAGAAAAAATAAAAAAAGCTGAGAAAGTGATTGGCGCACTTACTCAGCTAACACTAAGCATCGGAACTCTCTTAGCCGTTATAAAAATGGTCTTAGAAAGTCTGATGTAAGGAAAAAAGGGGAAGGAATTTTCCCACCCTCGATTCCTTCTCAATTCTACCATAGATTCATTGTAAATACAATCATGTTGAAAGAGATTTTAAAATTGACGGGTACAGTTCTATTGTTTACTTGCACCGTAGTAGGAATGTTTCTATTATTTTTCAACTAGAAAATAGCTGTCCTATCGGCTATACGGGGAGAAAGGTTGTAAGAAAGATGTATAAAATCAGTTTGGCATCAGCAAGAGTGAACGCAAAAATGACACAGGAAGATGTGACTAAAAAAATGAAAGTTTCAAAGAATACAATAGTTAATTGGGAAAACGGAAAGATTGAGATGAAACCTGCTCAGTTTAAGATGTATTCCGAGAAAAAGAATTGTGGGAAAAGGTAAAACCATATCTTGATGGGTGTCATTTAAGAGAAGATGCACCTATAGAAGTTGTTGAAGCAGATAAAGAATTGCATAAAATTGCATGGGATATGGATAGAATGCAATAAATACCACTGATCAGAAACGATTAGTGGTATTTTTATACCTATTTTTAAGGGAGGTAAAAATGAGAGTAAGAGTAATCTACAACTATTACGACAGAGAACTTGGTTTTGAAAAGAAAATCGGAGATGAGATTGAAGTATCTGACGAAAGAGGGCAGACTCTGATCGCAGCAGAAGTAGCAGAAGAAATCATTGGGGAGCAAAAAGAAGAATCCTCAGAAGAACAGCCTAAAAGAACTACAAGAACAAAGAAATAGGAGCGGTGACACCGAAGAAAATGGAAAATAGGGAGACACCCACAAAATGGAAAGGAGCAATAGCAATTATGCAACATAAATTTAAAATGAATCTACAGTTTTTTGCAGAATCTGGTGGAGAACCAGGATAGCAAAGTCAACCAGAAGGTGGGCAGACAGGCGGAAGTCCACAGACACCACCACAAGAACCTCAGATTGACTATAACAAGATTCAGCAGATGTTAGATGGAACACTTGCAGCAAAAGAAAATACTGCATTAAAAGCCTATTTCAAACAGCAAAAAGCTGCAAATACACCTGACATCGAAGCAATCCAGAATCAGGTGCAAACAGCACAGAAAATGGCACAGCAAGCCATGATCGAGGTTATGGCAGAGCTTGGAGATGCAGAAGACGATGTAACACCTGGAACGCTCTCTAAGTTGTGCAAATTAATCTTCACAAATCAGACGCAAAAGGACCTGGAAGAACGGCATCTGAAATTTGAGGATTATACAACATATATTTGATAAATCAGATGTATTAATGTCCCAAGGACGCTTTTTGTATGTTATAATAAATACAATCACTAAGTATCGGATAAATAAAGATAAAATGAAGGAATAGAAAGTCATGAAGATAGCGAAAAAAGCATTAAAGACAATGGGAGTTTTATTAGGTTTTATTGTGGTCATTGTGCTAGGATATATCATTTATCTCTATGCAAGTTACCATAGAATTGAAGATAACAAATCCCTTTCCGTAGAATCTCACACAGAAACAAAACAAACACTAACAACAGGAAAACAATATTCAGCAATTACATATAATATTGGATTTGGAGCCTATACGCCAGATTTCAGTTTTTTTATGGATGGAGGAAAATCATCTTGGGCAAAGAGCAAGAAAAGTGTTCTTAAAACAGTTAAAAATGCAGGAAATCTAACAAAATCGTATGATCCGGATTTTGCCTTAATAGAGGAAGTAGATCTTAATTCCACCAGAAGTTATCATGTAAATGAATATTCCATACTAAAGAAATGCTTGAAGAATTACGATACAGTATTTGCACAAAATTATGATTCTGCTTTTCTATTCTATCCATTCACACAGCCACATGGAAGCAGCAAAGCAGGATTAGCTTTATTTTCCAGATACCCGATCAAAGATTCACTAAGAAGAAGTCTTCCGATTTCAACATCATACAATAAATTTTTTGATTTAGATCGTTGCTACAGTATTTCAAGAATTCCAGTGGATAATGGGAAATACCTCGTGATCTTTCAGCTTCATATGTCAGCCTACGGAAACAGTGATAAGATCAGAAAAGGACAGATCCGTATGCTTTCAGCGGATATGAAAAAAGAATACGAAGCAGGAAATTATGTATTATGTGGCGGGGATTTTAACCATGACCTCAAGGCTGCAGAAGATGACGATTCTACCGATAGAGAATCCTGGGCATACCCATTCCCAAGAAAGATGCTTCCAGAACATTTTTCTTTCTGTATGGATCAACTGCCGAAGAAAGAAAATCTGTGGAATAGTTCACGAAATGCAGATATGAAATACATACCAGGAAAGACTTATACCGTTACATTGGATGGATTTATTATCTCAGATAATATAAAATGTGATATGTATAAGAATATTAATACGGGATATTCATATTCAGATCATGACCCGGTATATGTGAAGTTTGAATTGAATAAGGAGCTTCCTGTATACTTTAAATAGAGCAAGAGATTGATGAAAAAATACCTCAAGTAAAATTAGATTGTTACTGACAGATTGGTTCAAGAGTCTTGATTATAATATACTTAACAAGGAAGTCGGCAGGATGGAGCAAACCCATCCGCTCCGGCGAATGCTTAACGAAAAATAGTCGTTCTACACTTACCAGAGGCAGGACAGCTATTTCGTTGTGTTAAATTCCGTGTAGGTATCCATAAAAATCGCATTGGCTTTCATCAATATAAATAATGTTGTTTCTTTGAAAGTATTGATAGAACCTTTTGACACCTTTGACCGGCACAGGCACAAGGATAACATTCATTCCTTTTATAATCTCAAAAGGGTTTCTTGTTTTGTGTTTTTGACAAGCGAATTTACAAAAAAAACCTATGATTTTGATATCATTTTAAATGAAAAGGAGATGACGTATATGAAAAAAGAAGATTGTGGAATAAATTCGAAGGTGAGGAATGTATGAATAATACAAAGAGAAACTTGTTGATATCTTTTGGAATGTGGCTGGTATTTGAGGGGATTGCGATCACACTCTGGATCACGAAGGATAATATTTTTTATCTTTTGAATTTCAGTTATATTGGAATATCGATCACACTGGGGCTTATATTGTTTCAGTTTGATTACAGACATGCACGTAGGATCGTTCAGCTTCTGGTCGGTATGTATATGCTGGTTTATCTAGGACTGATATGTCAGGAAAATATGCAGATAGAAGGCTTTTGGTATTATCTGTTTACAGGAGTTTTTGAAGCAGCTACCATTCATTACGCTATCGCTAAAATATTTGGTCCCATTTTGTTTGGAAGAGGATGGTGTGGATATGCATGCTGGACAGCTATGGTGTTAGATTTCCTGCCATATAAAACGCCTCAGACGGAGAGAAAGAAGATTGGATTTGTCAGATATATCACTTTTGCGATAGCATTTATCTTTGTGGCAGTACTTTTCTTAAGTCACACCCGGAATCTGGAAAAGATTATGTTTATAGCTTTTATTGTTGGAAATATCTTGTATTATGCGATCGGAATTATTCTGGCATTCCTATGGAAAGATAATAGGGCATTTTGCAAATACATTTGCCCGGTGACTGTTTTTTTGAAACCAATGAGTTACTTTTCAGTGTTTAGAGTAAAGTGTGATAAAGAAAAATGTATTTCCTGCGGAAACTGTAAGCAGGTCTGTCCAATGGAGGTAGATGTCACGGATAATTCAAGAAAAAGAGAAAATGGGACGGAATGCATTTTATGTATGGAGTGTGTCAAAGCGTGTCCCAAAAAAGCATTATAAGAAAAATCCCATAGATAATTTAATCAAAGATAGAGAAAGTCATTATGATGATTTGTTGCAATATGTAAGTAGATCATCATAATGGCTTTTTTATTGTTAGGCTTTAAGCCTGTTCAGCACAGTGGAGTTTCTCAGAAGAGAAACGGAACTTTGATGAACAAATAAACCACCGGCTAGGCCGGTGAGTCAGCATTGCTTAAGCTTACAGTAAAAAACCTCCAGTGATATAATTATGTTGGTTCGCCAACCACATAAAATCAAAGGAGGTTATCCAAATGGATATCAACAGTTTAGCACATACGAAATGGAATTGTAAGTATCATATAGTTTTTGCACCAAAAATATAGAAGAAAAGTAGCATATGGGAAAATGAAACAGGATATTGCGAATATTTTAAGTATGCTATGCAAAAGAAAAGGTGTAGAAATAGTAGAGGCAGAGATATGCCCAGATCATGTGCATATGCTTGTGAAGATACCACCAAGTTTAAGTGTTTCAAGTTTTGTAGGGTATTTGAAAGGGAAGAGTACACTTATGATCTTCGAACGCCATGCAAATTTAAAATACAAATATGGAAATCGCCATTTCTGGTGCAGAGGGTATTACGTAGATACTGTAGGGAAAAATGCAAAGAAGATACAAGAATATATTCAAAATCAATTACAAAATGATTTAGAGTATGACCAGATGACACTAAAAGAATATATTGACCCGTTTACGGGTGAGACAGTAAACCAAAATAAATAAAGTAAGCCCCGTAGGGCTTAATAAGTAAATGATGGTACAGTTGGCGAACCAAATTCGATGGGTCTTTAGACTTAGCGTCGGTAATGAGCCCTTATAGGGCTAGTACAAACCACCGGCTAAGCCGGTGGTTTTGATTATGTTCAATATATCACAGTTTGTGTGAAAGTTCAAGCGAAAAATCTCTTGTGTTTGTGTCAAGTAAACGGATTATTGAAAAAAACTGTAATATACAATCAAAGTATTATATAATCAATAAAGAATATTCAAAAACCAGAAAGGAGCTTCTCACATGGATTACCAATCATACCTATCCCACAACGTAGCCGTCAATCTAAAAAGAATCCGAACCTCCAAAGGCATGAGCCTTGACGTTCTTTCCGAACAAACAGGAGTCAGCAAAAGCATGCTAGCCCAGATTGAAAAAGGAACAGCAAATCCATCCTTAGGAGTGTTAGGAAAGATCACAAGTGGATTAAGAATTGAATTCCAGGAACTGATCGAAGCTCCACCAATGGAATCCTGTCTCGTAACACCAGATCAGATGACTCCAACAAAAGAAATGATTGGCGAATACAAAGTATGGACCTGCTTTCCATATGAAGATAATCATCAGTTAGAGATTTATCGCATCGACATCGAACCAGGAGGAGAATATATCAGTGGAAGCCACGGAGAGAAGACGAGAGAATACCTTTCTGTAACAGATGGAGAACTTACGATTGAATGTGGTGAAGAAATTCAGAAAATCGCAAAAGGACAGATCTATCGATTTGAGACAGATAAAAAACACAATTACAAAAATAACACAGACCAAAAAACAAGTTTTATCTGTGTATTTGTGGATTATCGGTAAATATCATACAGGAATAATAGGACAATAGAACAAAATGTTCAATATAATGGACAAATGCAGCGTATAATATTTTATAAAAATTTCGAAAAATCATAAAAAGACCCAAAAAACACAAGATTAGATAATTAAAATATACTATAAAAGATAGAAATAAAGAAAATTAAAAAATTTCAACAGAGATATTGACAATTCACTCCACCAGTGCTATTGTATATTTGTACAAAATAATAGATAAAAATTAAGCAAGGGCGCTTACCAACAGGATAAGTTTCCCTTGCTTTTCTTTTTACTATTTAAAGTTTATCAATGAAAGAGATAAACAAAAATCTGGCCCAGAGAAGTTAAATAACCAATAACATCATGAGGAGGAAACAGATATGAGATTAAAAGATACAGGATTAACAAGTCAGGATATTAAAGATAAAGTAAACAAATATATGATCGAGACATACGAACGTTTTGATTTCCTTGCAGAGAGAGCAAAAGATATGTATATGTACGATGAAAATGGTGAGGAATATCTTGATTTCTATGCAGGAATCGCAGTAAATAACGCAGGAAGCTGTAATGAAAAGGTTGTAGCAGCAGTCAAAGATCAGGTTGGCGACATCATGCATACATTCAACTATCCATACACAATTCCTCAGGCACTGCTTGCTGAAAAAGTATGTGAAACAATTGGAATGGATAAGATCTTTTATCAGAACTCTGGTACAGAGGCAAATGAAGCAATGATCAAGATGGCTCGTAAATATGGAATCGAAAAATACGGACCAAATCATTATCATATCGTAACAGCGAAGATGGGATTCCACGGAAGAACATTCGGAGCAATGTCAGCAACAGGACAGCCGGGAAATGGATGTCAGGTTGGATTTGGACCAATGACTTATGGATTCTCATACGCACCATATAATAACCTTCAGGCATTTAAAGATGCATGTACAGAAAATACGATCGCGATCATGATCGAGCCAGTACAGGGTGAAGGTGGTGTTCATCCAGCAACACAGGAATTCATGAAGGGATTAAGAGAATTTTGTGATGAAAATGATATGTTACTCTTGATCGATGAAGTTCAGACAGGATGGTGTCGAACAGGTGCAGTCATGTCTTATATGAACTATGGAATCAAACCAGACATCGTATCCATGGCGAAAGGTTTAGGTGGAGGAATGCCAATCGGAGCAATCTGTGCGACAGAAGAAGTTGCGAAAGCATTTACACCAGGATCTCATGGAACAACATTTGGTGGACATCCAGTCAGCTGTGCAGCAGCATTAGCAGAAGTTAATGAACTGATCGACCGTGATTTAGCTGGAAATGCAAAGAAAGTTGGAGATTATTTCGCTGAGAAATTAAAAGAACTTCCTCATGTAAAAGAAGTTAGACATCAGGGATTATTAACAGGTATCGAATTTGATGATACATTAAACGCAGTGGACATTAAACATGCATGCTTTGACAGAAAACTGTTAGTCACAGCCATCGGAAGCAGTGTGATCCGTACAATTCCACCATTGATCGTAACAGAAGAAGAATGCGACAAAGCAGTAGCGATCATGAAGGAGGCTGTGGAATCCTTAGCATAAAATAAAATCTTTGAAAAAAGATAAAAATATCAGGGAGGAATGTAAATGAAACATTTTATCGTAAATATCGGATGTGAATATGGAAGCGGTGGACCTGACATCGGAAGAATGATTTCCGAGTCATTAGGAATCCCATTTTACGACAGAGATTTAGTAGATCAGGTCGTAGAAAAGTTAGGAGTTGACAGAGATCTGGTAGAAAAAGCCGATTCCGGTGAAGAAAATGTCAAATACGAATTTGACACAACCTTTGGACCGAGATATGCAAACCTTACAAACCGTGTTATTTATACACAGTTTGAGGTTATTCACAAACTGGCAGCAAAGTCATCTTGTGTGATCATCGGACGATGCAGTAACTACATATTAAAAGACAGAGATGACTGTTTAAATATTTTTGTATATGCACCAGATGAATTTAAAGTCAAACATATCATGGAACAGAAAGGAATCTCAGAAAAAGAAGCGAAAAAGCTTGTAAAATATAATGATGGGATGCTGAAATCAAGATATGAATATATGACAAACTCTGATATGAGAGACTGCCGTACCAGACATATGATGATTGATTCCAGTATTCTGGGACTTGAAAAAACAGCAAAATATATCATGCAGTTAATTGATCTGCGATTTGAAGACTAAAATAAAATACATTTACATTCTAACAAAGGCGTTAAGAGATAAGGATCTTTTAGCGCCTTTTTTCTTTCGAAACTTTAAACAGAATGTGAAGCAAGAAAGGAATGATATATAATGGAAAAGAAAAAATCAGAATTTGACAAAGTATTTAGTGCATGGGACATTTTGGTCATTGCATTTGGAGCTATGATCGGTTGGGGATGGGTTGTCTCAACCGGAGACTGGATCGGTCGAGGCGGAGTTTTAGGAGCCGTTCTTGGATTTGCAATTGGCGGCGTTATGATATTCTTCGTTGGACTTACTTATGCAGAACTTACTGCAGCAATGCCACAGTGTGGAGGAGAACATGTATTTAGTTATAAGGCAATGGGACCGGTTGGTTCATTTATCTGTACGTGGGCGATCGTTTTAGGATATGTCAGTGTTGTATGTTTTGAAGCATGTGCACTTCCAACGATCATTACTTATATTTATCCAAAGTTTTTAAAGGGATACCTCTATACGGTTGCTGGATTTGACATTTATGCATCTTGGCTTGTAGTTGCCATGATCGTTGCATTTTTTATTACATTTATTAACATCAAAGGTGCAAAGACAGCAGCTACATTACAGACAATCTTGACAGCGATCATCGGTGGAGTCGGAATCCTTTTGATCGTGGCATCTGTTGTAAGTGGGGATTCAAGTAATCTTACACCACAGCTTTTTGCGGGAAATACTGGTGGAACAATCTTTAAGACTGTTTTAAGTGTTGCGGTTATGACACCATTCTTCTTTATTGGGTTTGATGTTATCCCGCAGGCGGCAGAAGAGATCAATGTACCACTTAAGAAGATTGGAAAGATTATGATCTTATCAATTGTGCTTGCAGTAGCATTTTATGCATTGATCATCTTAGGTGTTGGATATGTCATGGGGCCATCAGATATCGTAAAATCTCAGGCAGGATCAGGACTTGTTACAGCTGACGCAATGGCAAAAGCATTCCACAGCAGCATTATGTCAAAAGTATTGATTGTTGGTGGTATGTGTGGAATCATTACAAGTTGGAATTCTTTCTTAATTGGTGGTAGCCGTGCGATGTATTCCATGGCTGAATCTTATATGATTCCAAGAACTTTCCGCAAATTACATGAAACACACAAAACACCAGTGAATGCATTATACTTAATCGGTGGATTATCCATATTAGCTCCATTATTTGGACGTAAAATGTTAGTATGGATCGTTGATGCAGGTAACTTTGGATGCTGTCTTGCATACTGTATGGTTTCCTTATCTTTTATCATCTTAAGAAAGAAAGCACCAGAAATGGCACGTCCATACAAAGTAAAACATTATAAGATTGTTGGTGTACTGGCAGTCTTAATGTCTGGGTTCATGGTGGCGATGTATATAATTCCAGGATCAGGGTCAAACCTTGTACCACAGGAATGGGCAATGGCAGGTGGATGGTCTGTTCTTGGAATCATCTTCTTCATTGTATGTAAATTAAAATATAAAGATAAATTTGCTTCTCATATTGATGTTGCGATCGATGATGAAGATGTCACAGTAGAAGAAGATCATACATTTGAAGATGCACTTGGAGCTGTTAACACAGCAGAAAATGTAGTGGAAGTACAGCCAGCAATCAATTTCAATTACTTCCTTCCAGTCAATATCGCATTTGGAAGTGGTAAAGTCTTAGAAACTGGAGAGCTTACAAAACCGTATGGTAAGAAAGCACTGATCGTAACTGGAAGAAGCAGTGCAAAGAAATCTGGTTTATATGATAAAGTAGCAAATAGTCTCTCTAAAGCAGAAATTGACCACGTACTATTTGATAAAGTTGCACAGAATCCATTAACAACAACTGCCATGGAAGGTGCTGAGTTTGCCAAAGCAAATGGATGTGACGTTGTCGTAGCGATCGGTGGCGGAAGCATTATGGACTGTGCAAAAGCAATCGCATTCTTAAGTATCAATGACGGTGATATCAACGATTACATTTATAACAGATTACAAAGTGATAAAGCATTACCATTGATTTTAATTCCTACAACATGCGGAACAGGATCAGAAGGAAATGGATTTGCGGTTCTTACAAATCCGGAAAATGGAGACAAAAAATCCTTACGTTGCAATGCGATCGTTGCAAAAGTATCCATTGTCGATCCAGAATGTATGATGACAATGCCAAAACATGTACTTGCATCTGTTGGATTTGATGCATTATGCCACTGCATGGAAGCATACACATCAAAGATTGCACAGCCATTTACAGATGCTCTAAGTTTATATGCGATGGAACTGATTGCAGGAAACCTTGTCAAAGTATACAAAGGTGAAGGCGGCAAAGAAGCATGGGAGAAGATCACTTTGGCATCAACAATTGGTGGAATGGTTATTAATACAGCAGGTGTTACCTTGGCACACGGAATGGAACATCCAGCCAGCGGACTAAAAGATATCGTCCATGGACAGGGACTTGCAGCATTAACACCAGTGATCGTAGAAGCATCCCATAAAGGAAATCATTTTAAGTTTGCCAAGATCGCAAGAATCTTTGGTGGGGTTACTGCAGAAGATCTTGCTGGTAAATTGAGAAGTTTGTTAAAAGATATCGACCTTGCATGTACATTATCTGACCTTGGATTATCCGAAGAAGATATTCCTTGGATGGCAGAGAACTGTATGAAGGTATCTGCGGCAAGTGTTAAGAACAATCCGGTGGTATTTACACAGGAAGAAATTGCTGAGATATATCGGAAAGCGATGTAGGATAGTTTATTAACCGTAAGCTATTGAGTATGTAGAAAATTAAAAGATAAGAAATACGAAAGATATGATATGAAAAGATAGTTTCATGTCATATCTTTTTTTGATAAAATGTAAAGTGGTAAAATTATTTTGAATTTACAAAATATATAACAATAAGAAGATGAAAACAAAAGGGGTAACAAATGAACATGAATAAATACGTTAAAAGATTGATCAAAAAATACAAAAATCCATCAATTATCGGTGAGAAAAGCATAGAAGAAGTGATTGATTATTTAAAGCAAAAATTTGTCATAAAAGATATTACGCAAAATATATCAGATATTGAAATGAAAATATGCAGGTTCAATATCATGCATTCACTCGATGGAGAGAATATTTTACCAGAAAATATAAAATTCTATGCATATCGTGTAGAAGATTCAACGGCAAGCAAGAGATACTACCAAGAAATGGATGATGATGAAAAAATATATGTATATATAGAGGAAATTTCGAGATATATTGAATCAAATTCCAGTGGGCTTTTTACGGAATTAGAGTTATATAAAGGAATTTCACAATATGATTATGATAATAATACAGATAAACTTATAGAGTATTTAACGCATTGTAAAGATTGGGAGGAAATTTAATGAATGATCAGTTTATACAAGGCATCATATTTGACTGGAACAAAATAGATAACGACAGTTACCTAAAACAGATAGAAGCATTAAAAGATGTTGAAAGACTAGAATTTAAAAATCCAATCAACTTTTTCGTTGGAGAAAACGGAAGTGGAAAATCTACACTATTAGAAGCAATTGCGATAGCCCATGGATTCAATCCAGAAGGCGGAACAAAGAATTATATGTTTTCGACACATGATACACACTCCGAATTATGTGATGCAATCAGAGTTGTGAAAGGATATCGAAAAGAAAAGTGGGGATATTTTCTTCGAGCAGAAAGTTTTTATAATGTTGCAACGAAGGAAGAAGAATATGGTGGAATAGATTCAGCCAGATATCATGAGAGATCACACGGAGAAGGTTTCTTGGCATTAGCACAAAACAATCTACAGCCCAATGGATTGTATCTATTTGATGAGCCAGAAGCGGCATTATCACCACAAAGACAATTAACATTATTAATGGAGATATATAAATGTGCAAGAAAAGGAGCACAGTTCTTTATTGTTACACATTCGCCAATTTTACTAGGAATTCCAGACGCTGATATCTATTGTTTTGATGATGGAAAAATTCATTTGTGCGAGTATGAAGAGACGGAAAGTTATCAGATTACGGAGATGTTTATAAACAATCGGAAAGTATTATTGGATAGACTTCTAAAACAATAGATGTAGAAATTCATAATTCATGCTATACTTAAAAACAACAGATCAAATAAAAGAGGTGAGATGAAATCATGGAAAATGAAACATATATGAAACGATTAAAAGACAGACTGCAAATAGAATTTAAAAAACAGGATAGAAGCGGAGTATATGGTTTTACACAGCGGAGTATGGCGTATAATTCCAATCGAATTGAAGGAAGTACCTTAACAGAGAAACAGACAGCAAGTATGTTTGAAACAGGAACTCTATATGCGGATGATCCAGACATGATTTTTCGAACAAAAGATATAGAAGAAATGAATGGGCATTTTAAAATGTTTGATTATGTAATGAAATGTATGAAAGATCCTTTGTCAGAAGATATCATAAAAAATATGCACAAGAATTTAAAGGAAGGGGTTTTTGAAGATCGAACAAATGGATATGCAATTGGTGGGTGGAAAAAGCGTGCAAACAGAGTCAGCGATATCCAGACAGCATTGCCGCAAGAAGTTCCAGAAAAGATTCATCAGTTATTAGAAAAATATCATAACACAGAGAAAATTACATTATACGATATTGCTAAATTTCATGCACAATTTGAGAATATTCACCCATTTCAGGATGGAAATGGGAGAGTTGGGCGGATGATCATTCTAAAACAATGTCTGGATCATAATATTGTGCCAGTGATTATCCGTGATATTCATAAAGCAGAATATAATCGATATCTTAATAAAGCACAGCACGAACAAGACTATAAGGGATTAGAAACCTATTTTGAAAAGGAACAAGAATATTATCAGGAAAGTACAATTCCAATGATATTTGACTTTGATGAGTTATAGAAATAAAGGTACAAAGAGAAGAACAGACCTGAAGTTTATCAGGTCTGTTCTTCTTTCATATAATGATATTTTATATTAACAATATAAAAACAAAAATAACAATAGAAGCAACCATCAATTTATACTCATCTGAAAAGTTTTCTTTGTTCTGCAATTTTACCAATACATGATATAAAAAGTAAAAAAATGAAAAAAAGCATAAAGCCAAGATAAATAAAACGATAATATGTTCCATAATAAACTACCTCCCATAATAAAAATCCTTAAAGTTTTATTTTCAAATAATATTATAAACAATATATTTCATATGTCCAGATATCCCCTCAAAAAAACACTTAATGATAAAGAATCTCAACAAGAAATGATATACATGTTTTGATACAAATAGTTTCATTTGTGGATGAAAAAGGAATATGATAAACTGATATTAAAATGAACAATAAATTAGAGCAATTGTTAAGAAACTTTTCTTTAAAATAACAGGAAGGGGAAAGATTATGTACAAAATCAGTAATTTCAGCGACAATGATGACGTAAAGATCGTCGACAAATCAGGACCATTTGAAGTTATCGAATACCAGAGAGACTTAAGTGTCATGCCAGAAGATGCCCAGTTAGCATTCTTCTGCAGCCAGATGAATGTAAGAAAACGTCAGCTTAAATGTGAATTATCTAAAGGAAATGTGACAATTCAGGCAGGCGCCATGCAGTGGATGGCAGGAGATGTCTCTGCGACAACAGGAATCAAAGGAGCAGGAGATTTCTTATCTAAGACGATTCGTGGAAAGGTTACAGGAGAATCTGCGATCAAGCCAGAATATACTGGAGAAGGAACTCTTGTTTTAGAACCTACATACAAACATATCATTTTACTAGATCTTGATGAATGGGGAAATTCCATCGTATTAGATGATGGACTGTTTTTAGCATGTGAATCCACACTGAAACAAAAAGCGGTCAGAAGAAAGACTTTTTCTTCTGCATTTGCAGGCGGAGAAGGATTCTTCAACCTTGGGTTAAAAGGAAGTGGAGTTGTTTGCATAGAATCTGATTGTCCAAGAGAAGAATTAGTCGAGATTACGTTAGAAGATGATGTTGTAAAGATTGATGGAAACTTGGCGATCGCATGGAGCGGAAGCCTTGATTTTACGGTAGAACGAGCGGGAAAATCTTTACTTGGTTCTGCGGCCAGTGGGGAAGGATTGGTTAATGTATACCGTGGAACAGGAAAAGTATTATTAGCACCAGTTGGGAATCAGGCGATGAAACCACAACAGGTAATGGAAAAAGAGCCAGTGATCGTTGGTGATGATGACGAATAAGAATATAATATATATGTAAAAGATTACTTCATAAGAAAAATAGCATTTGTTACGAAAATATAAGCAACAGATGCTATTTTTTTGTATGATTAACTCGACAATAAAAAAATGGTGTCGTATAATAAGTAATGTTACGTTAATCAGTTAAAGTGAAAGAGTAACAAATAATACGAAAGAAGCAGCAGAACAATGAAAATTCTAGTATGTATGAAACAGGTACCGGCAGGTACTAAAGTTGATATTGATCCAGAAACAGGGGCAATGAAGCGTTTATCTGGAGAGACAAGAACAAATCCTTATGATTTATTTGCCCTGGAAGCAGCATTACAATTAAGAGAGAAAGTAGGGGGAAGTGTTACCGTTCTCACCATGGGACCTCCACAGGCTGAAGAGATGATGAGAGATGCATATACAATGGGAGCAGATGATGCGGTCATTTTATCTGACCGTAAGTTTGCAGGAGCGGACGTGCTTGCAACATCCTATGCATTATCGCAGGGAATCACAGCGATCGGAGATGTTGATCTTATCATCTGTGGAAAGCAGACAACCGATGGAGATACTGCCCAGGTTGGGCCAGCGATCGCTGAGCATTTAGGAATCCCACATGCAGCATGGGTATCTGAGATCGTAGATGCAGACAGCGAGTCTATTCAGGTAAAACAGGATCTTGTCAGTGTATCACAGACTTCAAAGATTCCATATCCATGCCTGATCACAGTTGACAAAGACATGTGTGTCCCAAGATTACCATCTTATTTATTACAGAAACAGTCCAAAGACCGCCCAGTGAAGATCATGACATTTGAAGACATGGCAGATCAGAACTTAAGCAAATATGGACTTGTCGGTTCACCAACTGCAGTAGAGAAAATGTTTGCACCGCCAGAAGTAGAAAAGCAGGTTTATTTTGACGGAGATGCAAAAGAAAAGACAAAACAATTATTTGATGTATTAGTGAATAAGAAAGTGATTTAGGTGAGAAGACATGGAACTAATAAAATTTGATGCAAAACGCTGCAGTCTATGTGGTAAATGCGTGGAAAAATGTCCGTTTGGGGCATTAAGTTTTGAAGATAATGGGATTGTTGTCGGGGACACTTGCCGAATGTGTGGAATGTGTGTCAGACAATGTCCGGAAAAAGCGATCAGCTTTGAGCAGAAAGCAGGATCATTTGACAAAGATAAATGGAAAGATTTTTTGATCTTTGTAGAACAGGAACGTGGAGATATTCATCCAGTTGCATTTGAATTGATCGGAGAAGCAAGAAAGATGGCTTCGAAAGTAAACTTTAAAGTCAAATGCGTGATCGCAGGTGGAGCAGGAACCGTTGAGAATGCACATAAACTTCTAGACTATGGAGTTGATCAGGTTTTTGCATATGAAGATGAATCTTTGGAAGGATTTAGGGCTGATTGTTATACAGATGTTGTTGCAGAATGTATCGCAGCTCAGAAGCCAAGCTCTGTCTTGATCGGAGCTACGGCACTTGGAAGATCCTTAGCACCAAGACTGGCAACAAGATTCCATACAGGATTAACAGCAGACTGTACAACTCTTGATATTAAGTCTAATACAGATATGGTACAGATCCGTCCAGCATTTGGTGGAAATATCATGGCTCAGATTTCTATCACAAAATCAAGGCCACAGTTTGCAACCGTAAGATACAGAGTTATGGATGCGGCACAGAAAATTGAAAATGTCAAAGGAGAAGTTGTCGTCTGTCCGGTCAAAGAAGAGATGAAGAACTCTCCAATTGAAATTTTAAAATCCGAAGTGATCGAGAAAACAAAGAATATCGAAGATGAAGAAATCTTAGTTGTCGCAGGACGTGGAGTCCGCAATGAAAAAGATGTGGAAATGTGTGAAGAATTAGCCAAAGCTTTAGGTGGACAGTTAGCATTTACAAGACCGATGATCGAGAATGGTTTTGGGGATGTTGCACATCAGGTTGGATTATCTGGAAGAACTGTTCGTCCAAAACTGATCATTACTTGTGGAGTTTCTGGTGCGATCCAGTTTACATCCTGCATGACAGGATCTGAATGCATCGTAGCGATCAACAATGATCCAGAAGCTCAGATCTTCAATGTGGCACACTATTGTATCGTTGATGACCTGTACAAAGTCGTTCCATATCTGACAGAATTAGTAAAACAACAGAAAGGGGACGAATAAGATGCCATATCCATATAAGAAGATGACCCAGGAAGATTTTGATAAGATCATTGAGATCACAGACAACGAGCGAGTATGGGTCGGCGATGAGATCGCAAAAGAATATTACAAAGACGAGATGCCGGAATATGGAGTATTTCCACCAGAATTATACGTGGAAGTATTGAATAAAGAAGAAGTTTCAGAAATCATGAAATATGCTTACGAGCAGAATATTCCAGTTGTCTGCCGTGGAGCCGGAACAGGACTTGCTGGAGGGGCAACTTGTAAATACGGTGGAATCATGTTATCTGTGATGCGTATGAACAAGATCTTTCCAGTTGACCACAAGAACCAGACGATCACAGCACAGCCAGGAGCTTTACTGATCGATATTCAGGCAGCAGCCAAAGAAGAAGGATTATTCTACCCACCAGATCCAGGAGAGAAGACAGCCTCCATCGGTGGAAATGTTATTACAAATGCGGGTGGAATGAAGGCGGTCAGATATGGACTTACCAGAGACTTTGTCCGCTGTATTGAAGCAGTTATGCCAGATGGATCGATCATGAATTTCTCATCCAACGTCGTAAAGAATACAACAGGATTTGATGTGAAAGATTTAGTGATCGGTTCCGAGGGAATTTTATGTATCTTAACAGAAGTTACATTAAAATTGCTGCCAGCACCAACATGTTCCAGCACACTGGTTATGCCGTTTAGAAGTTTAGAAGAATGTGCTGATATGGTACCAAAAGTATTAGATCTGCCATTTGTTCCAACAGCGATTGAATTTTTAGAAAGAGAACTGATCGATATTGTGGAAAGAAGTCTGCATAAATTATTTCCAGTGAAACATGGGGAAGCAGTATTGATCGTTATGTATGATGCATCAAGTAAAGAAGAACTTGATCGTGCAGTAGAAGCAGCAGCAGAAGCCGCATTGGAAAATGGAGCTTTAGATTGCAATATCGCAGGAACGCCAGAACGTGCGGCATCTGTATGGGAAGTACGAGGAGCAATTCTTGAAGGAATGAAGGCAGATTCTGTTGCACAGGAAGAATGTGATGTTGTTGTTCCAAGATCAGAGATTGCAGAATATGTAAAACAGGCAAAGAAGATTGCATCTGCACATGGAATCCGTGTAGAGCCGTGTGGACATTGCGGAGATGGAAATATTCATACAGAAATGCTTCGTGGACCAGAGATGAGTGATGAGGAATGGAAAAAGGCAACCCATGAGTCATTAACAGAATTATATGCATTATCAAAAAAACTTGGTGGACAGTTATCCGGAGAACATGGAATCGGAAATGGACGTCTTGATTTCTTAGAGGAATTTGCGGGGCCAAGAATGATTGAACTATACAAGTCTATTAAACGTGCATTTGATGACAAACTGATCTTGAATCCAGGAAAAATGATCAAGATCGATGAAAACTAGAATATCAGACTACATTAAGAGAAAAGTGAGGATAACAAAATGAGTGGCAAAAAAAGTTTACTAGTTGACAAGAGTAAGATGCCTCTTGCCATGGGAATCGCATTCGTAGCATTTACGACACAGTTCGGAGGTGGATTTGCTTCCGGAGCACAGATATATCAGTATTTTATCAACTACGGAATCTGGTGTCTGTTAATGCCACTGATCACACAGGGATTATATGCATTGTTTTTCTGGTATGGAATGCGTTATGCGTACAAACATAAAACATATGATTACAGAAGTTTTTCTGATAGTTTATATGGAAAGACAAGACCGATCATGTCAAATCTATATGAAATCTGTTATCTGATCATGATCGGAACAGCATCTGCGGCAGCATTTGCAACAGGTGGATCAACACTTCAAATGCTATTTGGAATCCCATACTGGATATGTACATTGATCATAGCAGCATTTATTTTCGTGATCGCACTCTTTGGAACAAGTGTTGTAAGAAAATGTGCATCTACTTTAAGTGTACTGATCTTGATCGGATTGGTTCTTGTATTAGTACCAAACATCATCGTACAGTGGGATGCGATCACAGCAGCAATTTCGAACTTAGTATCAGGAAAGATGCCGGTGATCTCTGGAGAAAGCGGAGCTTTTGGACCAGCCTTATATTCTGCAGTTTTATATTTCTTCTTCCAGTTAGCATCTGTGTCTGTCATGTACCAGCATATGGAACCTGTGACAGATAAGAAACAGATTAACAAAGCGGCCATTGAGATCTTTATATTTAACTTCTTTGCAATGGAATTATCTATCATTGGACTATTGGCCGTTGCATACGCAGCAGATCTTGTAACAGCGACAGTTCCTATGTTAGTATTAGTACAAAATGGAGTATCTTCAGGATTATTGACACCGATCATCTCTATTTTGATCATTCTTGGATCTATTTCAACGGCGGTAAATATGATCTCAGGAATCGTAACAAGATGTGTCAATGCAGTAGAGCGTCGTATGAGATCTGAGCAGGAAAGACAGAATGGACATTTAGTAAGAAATGCCATTGCAACACTGATCTTTACATTTTTAGCATTTGCGATCGCACAGTTTGGATTGTTGGCTGTTGTAAAACAGGGATATGCGTACCTTGGATATGCAGCATTTATCACCTTGTTTATTCCATTTATCATTCATGTGATCGTGACAAAAGGAAAAGAGATTTAAAATTTATTTTTTGGGAAAGAATTTATCGTGATCAAAAGCGGCAAGAAACCATTTGCCAGATTTATTTCTAAGAAAGGCAAGAAAAATAAGTTAAAAATTAAAAAAGCAATAAAGTACGAAAATAGAAACTTGCTTTTTAGAGAAACTTGCTATATACTTATTAAGTTATAAAAACAGGGAGCTTGTTAAACAGGCTGAGAGGAAAGTAAAACTTTCGACCTTTGAACCTGATTTGGGTAATGCCAACGTAGGAAACGAAGATGATAAGTCGCGAACATACGGAAAGTTACAAAATCAGTAGCTTTCCGTTTTTTTCGTATGATAAAGGATTCCCATTATGGAAGAATTTACAATGATACGAAACAATGCGGTCAACTGGGAGCACCACTTTTGATCGCAATAGAAAAATAATGCATAAGAGAGAAAAGGAGAGATACTTATGAGAACAGCATTATCAATCGCTGGAAGTGATTCCAGTGGAGGCGCTGGAGTTCAGGCTGACTTAAAGACCATGACAATGAATGGTGTCTTTGCAATGAGTGCGATCACAGCACTGACAGCCCAGAATACAACCGGCGTAACAGGAATATTAGAAGCAGATCCAGAATTCTTAAAGAAACAGATCGACGCAGTTTTTGAAGACATCAGACCTGATGCAGTCAAGATCGGGATGGTTTCCTCAAGCGGACTGATCAAAACGATCGCAGAAAGATTACAGCATTATAAAGCGGAAAATATCGTTGTTGATCCAGTGATGGTAGCAACAAGCGGATCACGATTATTAGAAGAAGATGCCGTAGATACATTAAAGAAAGAATTATTACCAATCGCAACGGTAATTACACCGAATATTCCAGAAGCTGAGATTCTTTGCGGAATGGAGATTCACACAGAAGAAGACATGGTAACGGCTGCAAAAGCGATCTATGAAGATCTTGGATGTGCAGTTTTATTAAAAGGTGGTCATAACATTAACGATGCCAATGACTTATTATATACAAAAGAAGAAGTTTCCTGGTTTAAAGGAAAAAGAATCGATAATCCCAATACACACGGAACAGGATGCACCCTTTCCAGTGCGATCGCAGCAAATCTCGCCAAAGGTTTTGACCTTAAGACTTCTGTACAGCGTGCAAAAGACTATATTTCAAGAGCATTGGCAGATATGCTAGATCTAGGAGCCGGAAGCGGACCTATGAATCATGCATTTGACTTAAAAGAGGAATGGAAAGAAGAGGCATAAATAAATGGGAAATAGAAGAACATCAATTTTTGAAAACGGACTGATCTGGTTTGGAGCCGGAGTTTCATTAGCGGAGATTTTAACAGGTACAAGTTTCGCACCTTTAGGATTTACTAAGGGATTATTAGCGATCATCATCGGACATATCATTGGATGTGGAATGATGTTTTTTGCCGGATTTATCGGTGGAAAGACAAGAAAAAGTGCGATGGAAACAGTAAAAATGAGCTTTGGATCAACAGGAGCTTTATTATTTGCAGTTTTAAATATCTTACAGTTAGTTGGATGGACTGCGATCATGATCTATGACGGATCATTAGCTGCAGCAGGAATTTTCAATGTCGCAAACTGGGTATGGCCAGTTGTGATCGGTGGACTGATCATTATCTGGATCTTAGTTGGAATTGAAAGTTTAGGAAAGATAAATACAGTTGCGATGGCAGCTTTATTTATCTTAACATTAGTATTAAGCTATATCATTTTTGGACACGGATCATTAAATACAGTTGCAAATGATGGATTAACTTTCGGAGCAGCTGTAGAACTTGCTGTAGCAATGCCATTATCATGGCTACCACTGATCAGCGACTATACAAGAGAAGCAAAAGAACCAACCAAAGCAACATTGGCAAGTGTTATTGTTTACGGATTAGTCAGCTGCTGGATGTATGTGATCGGTATGGGAATCTCTATCTTTACTGGAGAATCCGATATCGCACAGATCATGGTAAAAGCAGGACTTGGAATCGCAGGATTATTGATCATCGTATTCTCAACAGTTACAACAACTTTCTTAGATGCATGGTCTGCCGGAATTTCCAGTGAATCCTTATCTAAGAATATCAATGGAAAATGGATCGCCATCGCAGCAACAGTGATCGGAATCATTGGAGCGATCGTTTATCCAATGGATGATATCACAGATTTCTTATATTTGATCGGATCTGTCTTTGCACCAATGATCGCCGTACAGATCGCAGATTTCTTTATTCTACATCAGGATTTCTCAAGAAAATCTGTATGCATCCAGAACATGCTTGTATGGGTTGTTGGATTTATTGCATACCGTTGGTTAATGGGGGTTGATACAATCCTTGGAAATACACTTCCTGATATGGTGATCACAATTGTTTTAAGTGTGATCGTAAGTTTGCTGTTTGGGAAGAAGAATAATTAAGCCCTTTATAAATTAACTTATATAATGATGAGAGTGTCAATAAGTATAAATCGCTTATTTGTGCAAGCACAATCGCAATTTATCTTTTGACACTTACATCATATAATAATAACATATAATCCCCTATAAGATATTTCTATATCCTATAGGGGATTTTTCTTCCACAAACCTATTGACAATCACGAACACATTTCTTATAATCATATTATTCCTATTGAAATTATATGAAATATAACGAAGAAGGTGACAGATATGAAAGAAATATTATGCTTCGGAGATTCCAATACATATGGACTTATTCCAGGAACAAACAGAAGATATGATAGGGAAACAAGATGGACAGGAATTTTATCAGAGAAGCTTTACGATAAAGGATATAGAATCATTGAAGAAGGACTATGCGGAAGAACCAGCATTTTTGACGATGCGACAAGAGACGGAAGAAATGGAGCGAAAGTACTTCCAATGATCTTAGAGACACACGCACCACTTGACCAGGTTGTTTTAATGCTTGGAACCAATGACTGCAAAACATACAACCATGCAAGTGCCGAGCGTATTGGAAAAGGAATCGAGAAACTGATCCAGCAGATCAGAAAAGCAGATCCAGCGATTGATATTTTATTGGTATCTCCAATCGAACTTGGAGAAGATGTATGGAAACCAGGATTCGATCCCGAATTTGACCAACATTCTGTGAAAGTATCCAAACAATTAAAACAGACATACCTAAATATCGCATGGAAATACGGATGCGATTTTCTTGCAGCGAGTGATGTGGCAAAGCCAAGCAAGGCAGATATGGAACATATGAATGAAGAAGGACATAAAAACCTTGCAGGAGCCATAGAATCATTTCTTGTAGAAAAGGAAAGAAATCATTCAAACGATTATGTAAATGTGGTATGATAAGAGAGACTGAATTTACATAACTAACGATACAAAACATTCAGAAAGGAATTTTACATATGGAAACGATCAATCCACAGGAATGGAAAAAAGACCTGCCAGCATTTAAAGAAAAGACAGACCAGTTTTATGCAGGAGAACTAAGTAAAGCAGATTACAAAGGATTTTCCGGTGGTTACGGAAGTTATGCACAGAAAGATGGAAAAGCGAGTATGATCCGTCTTCGTATGGCAGGCGGTCATTTAACAAAAGACAAATTAAAATTTATTGCAGACAGTATTAAAACATATAATGTAGATAAAGTTCATTTAACAACATGCCAGACAATTCAGTTACATAACTTACAGCCAGAAGCCATCTATGGAATCATGGAAGGTGGATTAGATCACGGCATCGTCACAATGGGCGGCGGTGGAGATTTTCCACGTAATGTAACGGTATCCCCATTATCTGGTGTTGAAAAAGGAGAGCATTTTAACGTTCTTCCATACGCAGAAGCAGCTGGAGAATATTTAATGACATTTATCAAAAAAGAAGTCATGCCAAGAAAACTAAAAGTAGGATTCTCAAACAGCCCTGCAAATGAGACACATGCAACATTCCGTGACCTTGGGTTTGTGGCAAGAGAAGATGGAAACTTTGATGTCTACAGTGCTGGAGGACTTGGAAATAATGCAAGATTCGGACTGAAAGTTGCAGAGAATGTAGAACCAGAGAAGATTCTTTATTATATCTGTGCAATGAGAGAGACATTTATCGCACATGGAAATTACAAACAGCGTGGAAGAGCAAGAACACGTTATATGCAGGAGACTTTGGGAGAAGAAGGCTATATCAACGCATTCCATGAGAAATTAGATGAAGTTCTTGCATCGGGACAGGATTTAGATCTTCATGTAGAGATTCCTGAAGTAACAAAACAGGGAGATGGAAGCAAAGTCTCTGGAAAACGTGTGATCGAGCAGAAACAGGAAGGTTTATATACAGTTTCTTATCATCCATTTGGTGGCTGTCCAAAACCTGAGAAATTAGGTGAGATTTATGATGTCATCAAAGATATGGATGAAGTCGAAGCACGTATCTCACCAGATGAGACAATGTATATCATTAATCTTACGGGAGATGAAGCAGAGAAAGTCTTAGAGATAACAAGTGACGGGGCAGAAACACTGTTTGAGACATCTGTATCTTGTATCGGTGCAACAATCTGCCAGGTTGGATTAAGAGATTCCCAGGGATTATTACACAAAGTGATCCAAGCAGAAAAAGAAGCTGGATTAAAGGATGGTTCACTTCCTAAGATTCATATTTCCGGATGTATGTCTTCTTGTGGAACACATCAGATCGGAGAGATCGGATTCCACGGAAGTATGAAAGTGATCGACAAAATTGCACATTCTGCATTTGTGCTTCATATCAATGGATCTGATCTTCAGGGACAAGAGAAGATGGGAGAAGAAGTTGGAATCATTTTAGAAGAAGATATTCCACAGTTCTTAGTAAAATTAGGACAGGCAGTTGAGAGTGAAGGGCTTGACTTTGCACAGTGGAATTTAAAACACCCAGACGGAATCAAAGAGATCGCAAAAGAATATATAAAATAGGACAAAGACAATGGCATATTTTCCAATGTTTGTACAACTAAAGAAGAAAAAATGTCTTGTGATCGGCGGCGGTAAGATCGCACTTCGTAAGATCGAAGTCTTAAAAGATTTTGAAGCGGATGTTACCGTGATCGCACCAGAGATGATACTACAGATTCGGCAGATGAATGATATCTGCCGGATCTTTCGATCGTTTATGGACAAAGATTTTGATGAGGCAGATCTTGTGGTTGCAGCAACTGACGACAAGGAAATCAATCATAAGATCAGCCAGATCTGTAGACAAAAGAAGATACCTGTCAATGCGGTCGATCAAAAAGAAGACTGCAGTTTTATTTTTCCAGCCTATGTCAAGGAGGGAGAAGTGGTGGCAGCATTTTCAAGCGGTGGCCAAAGTCCTGTGATCACACAATATTTAAAGAAAAAGATCAAACCTGATCTGACAGAAGAATTAGGACAGATCGCACAGATTTTAGGAGGTCTTAGGACGCTTGCAAAATCATGTATTGCAACAGAACAGCAGCGCAAGGCATTTTATAAAGAATTATTACAAATCGGATTAGAAGATATTGATTCATTAGAAGAACAACGAATCAATGAAATCATTCAAAAGTATATAAAAAATCAGAGTGAAATCGAGGAACAGCAAAATGGAACGTACAAGAAGATTAAGAACAACTAATTATATGAGAGATATGGTAAGAGAAAATCATGTAAGAATCGATGAACTGATCTATCCAATCTTTGTGACAGAAGGGGAAGATATCAAACATCCCGTAGAATCCATGCCGGGAATTTATCAGTATTCTTTAGACCGCCTGCCAGAAGAAATTAACAGGATCAAAGAGGCAGGAATCAAAGCCATTTTAATCTTTGGAATCCCAGATCACAAGGATGAGGTCGGAAGCGGTGCATATGCCGAAGATGGAATCGTGCCGAAAGCGATCCGCCAGATCAAAAAAGATTACGAAGAACTGATCATCATTGCAGACGTTTGTCTTTGCGAATACACTTCACATGGACATTGCGGTCTTGTCAAAGATGGCGTGATCTTAAACGACGAAACACTGCCGCTTCTTGCCAAAGCATCTGTAAGTTATGCAAAAGCAGGGGCAGATATCATTGCACCAAGTGATATGATGGATCTTCGAGTGAGAGCAATCCGTGAAGCGTTAGATGAAGCCGGATTTGTATACACACCGATCATGTCTTACAGTGCCAAGTTTGCATCAGGATATTATGGACCATTTCGTGATGCAGCACATTCCGCACCCGAATTTGGAGACAGAAAAACATACCAGATGGACCCAGCGAACGGACAGGAAGCGATGCGTGAGATTGGGGAAGATATCAAAGAAGGTGCAGATCTGATCATTGCAAAACCAGCACTTGCTTATATGGATATTATGAAAGAAGCATCTATGAAATATAACATTCCAATCGTTGCATACAATGTAAGCGGGGAATATGCGATGGTGAAAGCAGCAGCCGCAAATGGCTGGATCGATGAGAAAAAGATCGTCATGGAAAATATGGTTGGATTAAAACGTGCAGGTGCGAAGATGATCATTACATATCATGCATTAGATGTTGCAAAATGGCTGAAAGAAGAGGAAAGATAAGATGAGTGATACAAGATCAAAAGAGTTATATGAACGAGCAAAAGTACATATCCCAGGCGGGGTTAACAGTCCAGTTCGTGCATTTCGTGCGGTAAACCGTACCCCAAGATTTATGGAATCAGCAAAAGGTGATCGTATTATTGATGCCGATGGAAATGAATATATCGATTATGTATGTTCCTGGGGACCTGGAATCTTAGGACATGCTCACCCACAGGTAATTAAAAAGGTCATGAAATCTTGTGAGAATGGATTAACCTTTGGAGCACCAACAGAGAAGGAAGTGATCTTAGCGGAACTGATCAGTGAACTGATTCCATCCATGGAAGTAAGCCGCTTGGTAAGTTCAGGAACAGAGGCTGTTATGAGTGCGATCCGTGCAGCCAGAGGATTTACAGGGAGAGATAAGATCATTAAATTCCGTGGATGTTATCATGGACATTCCGATAGTTTATTGGTAAAAGCAGGTTCTGGAGCACTTACAACATCCGTTCCAGACAGTGCCGGAGTTCCAAAAGACGATACAAAGAATACATTAGTCGCAGAATACAATGACAAAGATTCTGTACAGAGACTGTTTGAAGAAAATAAAGACCAGATCGCAGCAGTGATCGTGGAACCTGTTGCAGCGAATATGGGATTAGTTCTTCCAGAAGAAGGATTCCTTGAATTTTTAAGAGAGATCACAAAAAATAATGGTTCTTTACTGATCTTTGATGAAGTCATCACAGGTTTTAGACTGTCTCTTGGAGGAGCACAGCAATATTATAATATCAAACCAGACATTACAACACTTGGTAAGATCGTTGGTGGTGGAATGCCGATCGGTGCATATGGTGGAAGAAAGGAAATCATGCAGATGATCTCTCCAGATGGACCAGTTTATCAGGCAGGAACCCTGTCTGGAAATCCAGTTGCGACAACTGCAGGAATTGAGACATTAAATATCTTAAAAAATGATCCACAGATTTATGAAAGACTGGAACAAAAAACTAAGAAACTTGCGGATGCAGCAAGAAAAGCAGGAAATGGACATGTCTGTGTCAATCAGATTGGTTCTTTGATGAGCGTTTTCTTTACAGAGCAGAAAGTCAGAGACTTTGAAAGTGCTGTGACATCCAATACCAAGCAGTATGCAGATTATTTTGGATATTTATTAGACCGCAGAATTTACATTGCACCATCCCAGTTTGAGACAATGTTTATTTCTGATGCACATACAGAAGAAGATATTGAGAAAACATGTAAACTTGCAGGAGAGGCCTTATGCAGTTTGGATTTCTAGGAATCGATTATAAAAATGCAGATCTTGCCATTCGTGATGAAATTTCATTTACAGATCAGAAAAAGCTTACTTTTTTTCATAAGGCAGAAGAAATCGGAATTGAACAGGTGATGATCTTATCAACCTGTAACCGCAGCGAGATTTATTATTTCTTTGACGATGAACAACAGATCAAAGAGATGAAAAATATCTACTGTAGTATGTTCGAAAAAGCACAGATCGAGCAATATATCAGACATTGCGAAGAAAACAAAGCAGTTTCTTATTTGTTCCGGGTAACCGCAGGGTTAGAATCCATGGTGTTAGGAGAAGACCAGATCCTTGGACAGGTAAAAGATGCCTTGGATTTTTCAAGAACGATGGGATTTAGCAAGAAAGAACTAAACAAAGTCGTAAGAGATGCCATCACATGTGCCAAAAAGGTAAAAACAACGTTTAAAATGAGTGAGAAACCAGTATCTGTGGGATATATCGGAATCTGCGAATTACAGAAAATCTGTGGGATCAAAGACAAAACGGTTTTAGTGATCGGAAGCGGAGATACCGCAGTTCTCGCCCTTCGCTATCTATATGAATATGAGGCAGGAAAAATTTATTTATGCAGCAGAACACTGGCGCATGCAGGAAATGTTCAAAAAGAATTTCAAGAGATTGAGATCATTTCTTATGAACAAAGATATGAGATCATGAAGCAATGTGATATCGTAGTTTCTGCAACATCTGCACCACATGTGGTTGTAAAAAAAGAATATTATACGCCAGAAAAACAGGTTACGTTTTTAGATCTTGCAACACCAAGAGATGTTGATCCAAAACTTATGAATGATCCAAAGGTAAATCTGATCAATTTGGATACGATCAATGAAATTTCCAAAGCCAATCAGTCAGAGCGTGAAGAACTTTGCAGACAAAGTTTTACCATGATCGATCAGGCAAAAGAAGAAACGATCAAGTGGCTGTTTCAGGCACCAATGGAAGAAACGATCCGTTCCATGCAGGAAAAATGCACAGAGATCGTAGAAGACAGCTATTCTTATTTATCAAGGAAGATGGATCTTGGAACAAGAGAGCAGAAACTTTTAAAGAAAGTACTGAACGCATCGATGCAGCGTATGATCAAAGAACCGATTCAGGAATTAAAACATTTAGAAACAAGACAGGAACAGGCAGATTATAAGAAGATGGTAGAACAGCTTTTTGGAATAGAGACAAAGAAAGGAAAATGACCTATGAAATATATCATCGGATCAAGAGGATCACGTCTTGCACTGATCCAGACAAAATATGTTCAGGACAAATTAGCAAAAACTTATCCAGAACACACTTTTGAAATTCAGATCATTAAAACAAAAGGTGATAAGATTCAGAATAAACCATTAGATAAAATCGGTGGGAAAGGTCTGTTTGTCAAAGAGATCGAAGAAAAGATCATTTCTGGGGAAATTCATATGGGAGTTCACAGTATGAAAGATATGCCGTCAACCCCAGCCAAAGGCCTTGTTTTTACAAAGGCATGGAAGAGGGAAGATCCAAGAGATGTGCTGATCCTTCGAACAGCAAAACATCTGACTGAGTTACGAGAAGGTGCGGTCATCGGAACCGGAAGCAAACGACGCGCATTCCAGTTATTAAAACAAAGACCAGATCTTAAGATCGTCAACATCCGTGGGAATGTTGATACAAGACTTCGCAAAATGGAAGAAGAAAAATTAGATGGAATCGTTCTTGCGGCAGCAGGTCTTATAAGACTTGGAATGGAAGATGTGATCACACAATATCTGGAACCAGAAGAAATGATCTCAGCACCTGCACAGGGAGTTCTTGCATTGGAAGTCAGAGAAGACCAGAAAGAATTGCAGGAAATGTTAGATGTATTTTCGGATGAAGAAACAATGAGTGAGGTATGTGCAGAACGTAATTTCTTAGAACGGATGGAAGGCAGCTGCCATACTCCGGCAGGTGCCAGATGTCAAAAGACAGAGCAGGGCTATAAGTTGGATGCTATGTTTGGAAGTGAAGATGGAAGCAGGCAGGTATACACAAAAGTTTATGGAACAGATCCTGAAATCCTAGCACAGACAGCCGTAGAAAATATCAAAAAACAGCTGGCAGGAACCGTTTATTTAATTGGTGCAGGACCAGGAGATCCAGAACTTATCACAGTCAAAGGAAAAGAAATCTTAAAAAAGGCGGATTGTGTTATCTATGACAGATTGATTTCACAACAATTATTAGATGAGACAAAAGATGGATGCGAGCATATCTATGTTGGAAAAGAAAACCATCACCATACAATGAAACAAGAACAGATCAATGAATTACTGGCACAAAAGGCATTACAATATGATATCGTAGTGCGGTTAAAAGGCGGCGATCCATTTGTCTTTGGACGAGGCGGCGAAGAAGCTATTTATTTAGCAGATCAGGGAATTCATTGTGAAATTGTTCCGGGAATCAGCTCTTGTATTGCAGCCGCAGAACTTGCAGGAATTCCGGTGACGCATCGAGGAATCTCCAAAGGATTCCGTGTTGTGACAGCACATGACCGAAGAAATCAGTTGTCTGATCTTAATTTTGCATCCATGGCAAAATCAGAAGAAACATTAGTATTCTTAATGGGACTTTCAAAATTAGGAGAGATCAAGGAAAATTTATTAAAACATGGAATGAATGCAGAGACACCTGTTGCAGTCATTTCCAATGCAGCATCCACAAAGCAGAAAACATGTGCAGCGACATTAAATACGATTCAGGAAAAAGTAAAACAAGAAAAACTCACATCACCAGCAGTCATTGTCGTAGGGGATGTTGTGAAACTTCAAAAAGAGATTCGAAAATCAGAAGATACAACCTGTCATTTAATCACAAAGGTAGGTGATCAGCCATCAAAACTAGCACAGCTGTTAAAAGATCATGGATACAAGATCAAGGAATTCCAGACAGGAGAGATCTCTTATAAAAAGGATCTGATTTCCAAAGAAGAATTAGAGGAAGTTACCTATCTTATTTTTACAAGCAGATACGGAGTGCATGGCTTTATGAAACAGATGCAAGCATCCAATCTGGATTTTCGAAGTCTTTTCGATAAAAAGATTGTGGTCGTTGGAGAAAAGACAAAAGATGTTTTAAAAGAATATGGAATCATTGCAGACCTTATGCCGGAGATAGCAGGAGAGACAGGTCTGTCTAAACTTCTGAAACAGGAAGTGTGTGCAAAAGATGTGATCTGGTATTGCAAAGGGACATCGGGTGGAGAAACATTAAAAGAAACACTTGCACCAATCTGTCAGGTAACAGAAAAGGTCATGTATGAAAATAAGCCAGTACATTCAAAGGAAATGCCAGAGATTAAAGATATCAAAAGTATTTCATTTACCTGTGCATCCTCAGTCAAAAGATTTTTTGACCAGATAGAGGAGAAAGAAAAACGAGAATGGACAGATCATATTCCATGTATCAGCATTGGGGAAAAGACAACCAAGCAGCTAAAAAAAACAGGAGTGAAACATATCCTGGAAGCGAAAGATACCACATATCAGTCAATGTTTGATAAAATTAGGGAATTTATGCTATAATAATCAATATGCCAGAGTTTTTATGGGACTCTGGCATTTTAAAATAAAAGAAAGGCAGAGTAACTTATTATGGGATTTGAATTTCAGATTTTAGATGGTCTGCAAACGATACATACCCCAGTGCTAGATACATTTATGACATCCGTGACGAAACTTGGGGATGCAGGAATTGCATGGATCATTTTAACGATCATTTTATTATTGATACCAAAAACAAGAAAAGCAGGAGCTTATATGGCGGTGGCATTAATTGCTGATCTGATCATCTGCAATGCGATCTTGAAACCGATCGTTGCAAGACCAAGACCTTACAGTATCAACAAGACGATAAAACTTTTAGTACCGCCATTAAGAGATTATTCTTTCCCTTCAGGACATACCGCAGCATCTTTTGCATCGGTCAGTGCATTGTATTTTGCAGGAAGAAAAAGACTGGCAGTGGGAGCACTTGTAGTATCCATTTTAATCGCATTTTCAAGAATGTACTTATATGTGCATTACCCAACCGATGTTTTAGGAGGACTGATCATCGGACTATTATGCGGATGGATCGCAGATGTGATCATGAAAAGAATTGCAGAAAGAAAATCAAAAGTAAAAGCCTAGATTTTGTACTAAATTAGATTCAAGTTGAATAAATTGGAAATATATTTTATAATGGTTATTATAAATGGTATGGAAAATACAATGTACATACCATTGATACAATCTGATAACAATCACATCAAGAGTTAACATAAAGATCAGACAATTAAAAAGAAGGAGAGCATTATGAAAACAAAAATCGAAGTGCAGTTTCAGGAACGTAACGTAGATGTAAAAGACACAGAGAAGCTTGTAAAAGAAAACTTAAAAGCAACTGGTGTCAAAATGAACACAATCGCAAACTTAGATATCTACTATCAGCCTGCTGAAGGTAATATCTACTACGTTGCAACAACAAAAGACGGCAAAGAGATCAGCAACGAAGAAGCATTAAAGATCGAAGAATAAACTACATATTCATAATACATGCCAAAAAATTAAATTCTAATTATAAAAGTAAAAACCATTTAATAAATATCGCAAAGACGAATTTGCGGATGATTTTATTAGGTGGTTTTTATTTTTGATTTTGGGAGATACTAAATGAGATTACAGGCGGATAATACGTGCTTGACAAGCAGACAAAGCTTCTATATCCTATTATGAGGCAATAAAAAGAACAGGAGAAAAAGATTGAATGATTTAAACATTAACTGGAAAGATTTTTATAAAAATGTATTTGCACTGGTCGTTCCGATGGCATTACAGAATCTCATCAACGTTGGAGTAACGGCAGCCGATGTCGTGATGCTTGGAAAAGTCAGTGAAAAGGTATTATCAGGTGCATCCCTTGCCGGCCAGATTCAGTACATTATGGTACTGTTTTTATTTGGTCTGACATCAGGTGCCACTGTGCTTACTGCCCAATACTGGGGAAAAGGTGACAAGACAACGATTGAGAAGATTCTTGCGTTGGGGATCAGATCTGCCGTGATCGTGACTGCGATTTTTACTGTTGCAGCATTTGCAATTCCGGCATCGTTAATGAGAATCTTTACAAACGATCCACAGGTAATCGCAGAAGGCGTCAAATATTTAAGAATTGTGGCATGTTCTTATATTATCATGGGAATTACGAATGTATATTTATATGTGATGAGAAGCATTGAACGAGTGATCGTGGCAACAGTTGTTTATCTCGTATCATTTTTATGTAATGTGATCTTTAATGCCATTTTTATCTTTGGATTATTCGGATTTCCAGCCTTAGGAATCCGTGGAGCAGCGATCGCAACATTGATCGCAAGAATCGTAGAACTTGTTCTGGTTTGTGGTTATGCAAAAATATATAATAAAGACGTAAAATTCAGAATTCACTATTTTCTGCATCAGGATAAACTGTTAGTGAAAGACTTTTTAGTCTATTCCCTTCCCGTTGTTTTAAATGAAGTGATGTGGGGACTTGGAACCTCTGCAAATACAGCAGTGCTTGGACATATGGGAAGTTCTGCGGTTGCAGCCAATTCTGTGGCACAGGTGGCAAGACAGTTAGCAACGGTCGTATCCTTTGGACTATCCAGTGCGACAGCAATCTATCTTGGAAAGACGATCGGTGAGAAGAAATTTGATCATGCAAGAGCTTATGCGAAGCGCTTTATCATTTTAAGTGTGATCATGGGAGTGATCGGAGGGGCGTTGATCTTAATTGCTTCCCCTGTTGTGATCTCATTCTTATCCTTAAGTGCAGCGGCAAGATATTATCTGAAGATGATGTTCTATGTCATGTCTTACTTTGTGATCGCGCAGGCATTTAATACAACGATGGTTGTCGGAATTTTCCGATCTGGCGGAGATACGAAGTTTGGACTGATCATGGATGTGTCAACGATGTGGGGATGTTCAATTTTGTTAGGTGCATTGGCAGCCTTTGTGTTCCATTGGAGTGTACCGGCAGTTTATGTATTGTTGATGAGTGATGAATTGATTAAAGTGCCAATTACATCGATCAGATACCGCAGTTTCAAATGGTTAAAAGATGTGACAAGAGATAACGTTTAAGGAATAGTTAAGGGAGGAAAGATCTATGGAAACAGAAGTAAAATTAACGAAACTTGCCCAGTGTGCAGGATGCGGGGCAAAGGTTGGAGCTGGAACTTTGGCAAAGCTGTTAGATGGAATTCCAACAAGATCGGATGAACGATTACTCGTTGGATTTGATAAAAGTGATGATGCTTCAGTCTATCAGATCGATGATAACACAGCACTTGTCCAGACGCTTGATTTCTTTCCACCGATCGTTGACGATCCGGAAATGTTCGGTGAGATCGCAGCAGTCAATGCGATCAGTGATATCTATGCCATGGGAGCAGACCCCAAACTTGCCTTAAATATCATGTGTGTCACGAAAGATATGCCAAAAGAAAGTATTCAGGCGATTTTGCGAGGCGGCTATAAGAAAGCTTATGAAGCAGGAGTGATCATCACAGGTGGTCATACAATTCATGATCAGGAACCAAAGTATGGTTTATCCGTTTCAGGATTTGTGCATCCAAAGAAATTTCTGACAAACAGCGGTGCAAAACCTGGAGATGTCTTGATTCTTACGAAACCATTAGGAGTCGGGATCCTAACAACATCCGCCAAAGCAGAATTTATCGATCAGAAAGTGATGGATAAGATTTATGATCAGATGAGACAATTAAATAAATATGCCAGAGATATCATGGTAAAATACGATGTTCACAGTTGTACGGATGTGACTGGATTTGGTTTGCTCGGACATGGGTATGAGATGGCACAGGGAAGTAATGTGACGATCCATTTTATGACAGAAGAGATTCCATATCACAAAGAAGCATTAGAGATGGCAGATCTTGGAATGATCCCGGAAGGAGCCTATCGAAACCGCAAATATGCAAGTGCAGGAGTCTCAAAAGCAAAAGAAATCAAGAGGGCCATGGAAGATATTTTATACGATCCACAGACATCCGGAGGACTGATGATCGCAGTCGATGAAAAAGATGCAAAAAATTTATTAAAAGATTTACAGAATACGATCCCATGTGCTAAAATAATTGGGTATGTAGAAGATAAAGAAGAGAAATCAATTATATTAGAATAGAACATAAAACAGACAGGAAGGATCTTAAGATGAAGAAAGATTGTCCTGTCTGATTTTGAGCAATCGTTATTCTCACTTGAGAATAACGACAGGAGAGAAGAATGAAAGATCAATTTCAAAGAACGATTGATTATGCCAGAATATCGATCACGGACCGCTGCAATCTATATTGTACCTACTGCCGCCCAGATCATGAGGAAAAGTTATCTCATAAGGATATTTTAAGATATGAAGAAATCCTAAGATTATGTAAGATTCTTACTAAGCTTGGAATTGACAAATTTAAGATCACAGGTGGAGAACCATTGGTACGAAAAGGCTGCGCAGATTTTATTTATGAATTAAAAAAGATGAATAAGGTAAGTAAAGTTACATTAACAACAAATGCAATTTTTTTATCAAGAGATTTGGATAAATTAACAGAAGCAGGAATTGACGGGATCAACGTAAGTCTTGATTTTATGGATTGTGAAAAATATAAAAATATCACAGGATATGATGGCTATGAAAAGGTTATGAAAGCTATCAAAGAAGCAGCTTATATGGGATTGAACGTAAAGATCAATACCGTACTGACAGAACAGACAACGATGGAGGATATCCAGAAATTTATAGACTATATAAAATATCATAAAATTTGTATCCGATTCATCGAACAAATGCCACTTGGAAACAAACAGATCACATCATCTTTGTCACGAGATGAGATCAGAAAGAATCTAAAAGATCAAGGAATTAGATTTCATAAAGTAGAACAAAAAATCGGAAATGGTCCGGCAGTTTATGAAACAATGGAAGGTTATAAAGGAATGATCGGATGGATCGAAGCATTGCATGGAAAGTTTTGTGACAGATGCAATCGTATTCGCCTGACATCGACTGGAGGAGTTAAACCATGTCTTTATTACCAAGAAGCAGGGAATATCAGAAAACTATTAAGAAATGGAAGTTCTGACGAAGAAATCAAAAAGGTGTTAGAAGAGATCATTTACAAAAAACCACAGGCACATCATTTTGAAGACAAGCCGTCAGACAGTAAGATGTATACAATTGGAGGATAATATCAATGGGAGAATTTTCACATTTTGACCAGCATGGAAATGCAGTTATGGTCGATGTAACAGAAAAAAAAGAAACAACAAGAACTGCGATCGCACAGGGAAAGATCAAAGTCAATGATGAAATCTTTGCGAAAGTCAAAGAAGGAAGTATAGCAAAAGGGGATGTCTTGGGAACCGCAAGGGTCGCTGGGATCATGGCAGCAAAGAAAACCTTTGAACTGATTCCAATGTGTCATCTTTTAATGCTTACAAAATGTAAAGTAGATTTTGAAATGTTAGAAGAAACCAAAGAGATCAAAGCAGTCTGTCTGGTAAAAACAACAGGGAAAACAGGCGTTGAGATGGAAGCTTTGACAGGAGTTCAGATTGCATTATTAACGATTTATGATATGTGTAAGGCAATCGATAAACATATGGTCATGTCAGATATTCATTTAGTGGAAAAAACAGGTGGAAAGAGTGGTGATTTTACATGGAAGGAATCATAAAAGCGGTTTGTATCAGTGAAAAACGTGGAACGGTAAAGAAAAATATCAATGAAGTGAAAGTGATCAAAGACTTTGGATTAGAAGGAGATGCACATGCAGGGAAATGGCACCGACAGGTCAGTTTTTTAAGTGCGGATATCGTAGATGAATTCAATGAAAAAGGAGCATCTGTGATCGAAGGTGATTTTGGAGAAAATGTGCTTGTTTATGGGATTGATTTTAAGAAATTACCAGTTGGAACAAAATTGATCTGTAATGATGTAAAGTTTGAAGTTACTCAAATTGGAAAAGAGTGCCACAGTCACTGTGAGATTTACAAACGTGTGGGAGACTGCATTATGCCAAGAGAAGGAATTTTTGCAAAAGTGTTAGAAGGTGGAATGATTAAAGTTGGAGATAAGATTAAAGTTATTTATCCAGACAAAGATATGCCATATCAGGCTGCAGTCATCACATTAAGTGATAAAGGATCCAGAGGAGAACGAGTAGACACAAGTGGTCCAAAAGCAAGTGAGATTTTAAGAGAACATGGATTTGAGATCATAGAAGAAATCCTTCTTCCAGATGAGATGGCACAGATTAAAAAAGAATTGATCCGTTTAAGTGACAGTCGTCAGGTTGATCTGATCATTACAACTGGAGGAACAGGACTTTCCCCAAGAGATTGTACACCAGAAGCAACTTTAGCCGTGGCTGACAGAAATGTACCTGGAATCGCAGAGGCAATTCGTGTAGGGTCTATGACGATCACAAAACGAGCCATGTTATCAAGAGGGGTCAGTGTCACAAGAAAGAAAACACTGATCATCAATCTTCCGGGTAGCAAAAAGGCAGTCGAAGAGAGTCTTTCCTTTATTATTGACCAGCTGCCACACGGATTAGATACATTAAGAGGAAATACACAGGATTGTGGAAGAAACTAAGAGAGGAGATAATCTATGGATACATCACCGATCATTATATCGATGAAAACAGCAATCGTTGCCATTGTATTTACATTTATTCTAGGATTGTTTGCTGCTCGATGGATCTTATATCGTAAATCTGAAGCGGCAAAGATCTTCTGGGATGGAATTTTTACGATGCCGTTAGTATTACCGCCAACGGTTGCAGGATTTTTCCTGCTTGTATTTTTTGGCTCTTACGGTCCAGTCGGAAAGCTGTTTGAAGATTATCTAGGGATCAGGATCGCATTTTCATGGGGAGCGACGATCCTTGCGGCAGTTGTAATGTCATTTCCGCTAATGTATCGTTCGGCAAGAGGTGCCTTAGAACAGATTGACGATGATCTGATCTTTGCGGCAAGAACACTTGGAATGAGTGAGAGGTGCATTTTTTTTAAGGTTATGATCCCAAATGCATTACCAGGGATCATTTCCGGTGGAGTACTTGCATTTGCCAGAGGACTCGGAGAATTTGGAGCGACAGCAATGATCGCTGGAAATATTCCGGGAAGAACAAGAACACTGCCACTTGCGGTATATTCTGAAGTCGCAGCAGGAAATATGGACGCAGCATATCAGTATGTTTTAGTGATCGTAGTCATTTGTTTTGCAATTGTAGCAGCTATGAATATTTATCTGATCATGGAAAAGAAAAAGCAGGAAGCCTAAGGAGAGATTTATGAGTCTTGAAGTAAAGATCAAAAAGAAATTAAAAGAGTTTACGTTAGAGTCAGAACTTCATGTAGAAACAGGATGTACAGGACTTATGGGACCTTCCGGAAGTGGAAAAAGCATTACATTGAAATGCATTGCAGGAGTGCAGACAGCCGATAGTGGAAGAATTATACTAGATGGAAGAGTTCTTTATGATTCTGAAAAGAAAATCAATCTTTCACCACAAAAGAGAAAGATTGGATATTTATTTCAGGGATATGCATTGTTTCCAAATATGACAATTGAAGAAAACATCAAAACAGGATTAAAAGCCAAAAAGCTTCCGAAAGATGAAATCAAACAAAAGGCAAATGATATGATGAAACGATTTCATATTGAAGAATTAGCAAAAAGATATCCAAGACAAATTTCAGGTGGACAAAAACAGAGAACAGCATTAGCCAGAATGCTTGCCTGTGAACCAGAAGTCATTTTGATGGATGAGCCATTTTCAGCGTTGGACGAATACTTAAGAGAACAGATGCAAGATGAACTTTCTAATATGCTTACAATGTTAAACAAACCAGCGATCTTAGTGAGTCACAGCAGTAAGGAAGTAGAAAATCTATGTGACAAAAAATATCACATTCAAAGAGGGCATCTGAAAGAAGTCGCATTATAAAATAGGGTAACGATAAAATTTTACACAATATTATTAAGAAAGTGAGGAAGTTACAAATGAAAAAGAGACTTTTAGCTGTGCTATTAGCAGGAGCTATGGTTCTTTCCATAACAGCGTGTGGAAGCAGCAAAGACAGCTCTAAATCCACAACAGAGGCAGCAAAGAAAGAAGAGACAACAACGATTACACTTGCAGCTGCAGCCAGCCTTGAAAAATGTTATACAGAAAAATTAATTCCAATGTTTGAAAAAGAAAACAAAGGAATTAAAGTAGAAGGAAGCTATGATAGTTCAGGAAAATTACAGAGCCAGATCGAAAACGGAATGGTAGCCGATGTATTTATGTCAGCAGCAACGCAGCAAATGAATAACCTTGTCAAAGAAAAATATATCAGCAAAGGTGATGTTGTAGAATTATTAGAAAACAAAGTTGTGCTGATCGTACCTAAAAAAGGGAATGCAAAAGTTTCGTCCTTTCAAGATATCACAAAAGCTGATACAATTGCATTAGGAGATCCTAAGAGTGTTCCAGCGGGAGCTTATGCACAGGAAATCTTTACGAACTTAAAGAATTGGAATGATGTGAAGAAAAAAGCAAGCTTTGGAACAAACGTAACAGAAGTATTAAACTGGGTAGCAAAAGGAAGTGCCGAGTGTGGTATTGTATATGCAACAGATGCAGCAAGCAGCAAAGATGTAAAAGTTTTAACAGAAGCACCAGCAGATTCATTAAAAACACCAGTGATTTATCCAGTTGCAGCATTAAAGAAAAGCAAAAATAAAGATGCAGCAGATAAATTCGTAAAATTCTTACAGAGTGAAAAAGCATTAAAGGTTTTCAAATCTTATGGATTTACAATCAATAAATAAGAAGTAGAAGGTGAAAAACAATGAAATTAGTGGATACAAAAGATGCTGTGGGAACTGTGTTATGCCACGATATCACACAGATCATCAAAGGCGTTACTAAAGACGCAAGATTCAGGAAAGGTCATGTCGTCAAAGAAGAAGACATTCCTGTGTTGTTATCCCTTGGAAAAGATCATTTATATGTCTGGGAAGCTGGAGACGATATGCTTCATGAAAATGATGCAGCCAGGATTCTTTGCGATCTGTGCAAGAATGAAGGTATGAAAGAGTCTGAAGTCAAGGAGGGTAAGATTGAACTATCTGCCGAATACGACGGGCTCTTAAAAATAGACAAAGAAAAATTATTTACGGTAAACTCCTTTGGACAGATGATGATCGCAACAAGATCTGGAAATACTCCAGTCAAAGCGGGCGATAAACTGGCAGGTACAAGAATCATTCCACTGGTCATTGAAAAAGATAAGATGCAGGAAGTCAAAGACAGGGTTGGAGATACGCCAATTCTGTCTCTTCTACCTTATAAAAAGAAAAAAGCCGTGATCTTAGCCACAGGAAATGAAGTATATTATCATAGAATCGAAGATACATTTACCCCGGTTGTAGCAGAAAAGATCAAAGAATACGGCGCTGAAGTGACCAGTACAAAACAATTACCAGATGACAATGAACTTTTAACAAAAACAATTTTAGAAGCAATCGAAAATGGAGCAGAAATGGTATTATGCACGGGAGGAATGAGTGTCGATCCAGACGACAAAACACCACTCGCGATCAAAAATACAGGAGCAGATATCATATCTTACGGAGCACCAGTTTTGCCAGGAGCAATGTTTTTACTCGCTTATTACAAGAGAGGTGATAAAATGATTCCGATCATGGGACTTCCTGGATGTGTGATGTATTCAAAAAGAACCATATTTGACATTGTTCTGCCAAGAATCATGGCAGATGACAAAGTAAGCGCAGAAGAACTTGCACATCTTGGAGAAGGCGGATTATGTCTTAACTGTAAAGTCTGTACTTATCCAAACTGTGGATTTGGAAAAGGATGGTAGAGATGGAATCGTATATACCAAAACATTTTGACTTCAGAGTCAGAGTTTTTATGGAGGAACCCGACTTTGGAAAAGGAGTTGCACAGTTATTATCATTAACAAGAGAGAAAGGTTCTTTATCTGCAGCATATAAATCTATGGGAATGGCAGCAAGCAAAGCATGGAAGATCTTAAAGCGTGCAGAGGCAGATCTTGGAGTGAAATTGGTTGAGAGAAGATCCGGTGGAAAACAAGGTGGCGGTTCTAATTTGACTCCTGAGGGGGAAGATATTTTAAAACGCTATGAGAAATTTCACAAAGAAGTAGCCGAAGCTGCAAAAGAATCTTTTTTAAAAAATTTTGGTGATCTAGGAGAGTAGAAGTAAACGATGAGAAAAAAAGAATTAAAAACAGTCATCACATTTGAGACAACAACACAGGCCATCGGTATGGAAAGTGCCTGCAAAGAATATCGGATTGAGGGACGATTGATCCCCGTACCAAAAGAGATCACAGCAGGATGCGGAATGGCATGGATGACCTCTTTAGAAAATGAAGAATCTGTGGTACAATTTATGTCAGAACATGAAATCATTCCACAAGGGGTATTTCAAGTAGAAATTTAAATTGGAGGATAATTAGATATGAAACAGATTGACGAAAGAGGAAACGCTTGTCCAATTCCTGTCGTACACACAAAGAAAGCATTAGAATCCATGAATGGAGAGACAAAGTTAGTTGTCCTGGTAGACAATGAGCCAGCCGTTCAGAACGTCACAAGATTTGCAGAAGGTAAAAACTGTGAAGTCAAAAGTGAGAAGATTTCAGACAATGAATTTAAGATTGAGATCATGGTAGAAAATTATACACCAGCAGATGAGGAAGAAGAGATTGTTTGCGCACCATCTGCAAAAGATGATTTTATCATTGTTGTATCATCGAACGAGATGGGACAGGGAGAAAAAGCCCTTGGACAGACATTGATCAAAGCATTCTTATTTGCGGTAACAAAACAGGACAAACTTCCATCTAAGATGCTGTTTTATAATTCAGGGGCATACCTTACATGCGAAGGTTCTGATTCTTTAGAAGACTTAAAAACATTAGAAGCAGAGGGTGTAGAAATCTATACTTGTGGAACATGTTTAAACTTTTATGAACTTACAGAGAAATTAGCTGTTGGTTCCATCACAAATATGTATGATATCGTAGAAATGATGGAAAAAGCGGGAAAAGTGATCAAACCTTAAGGAATATCTATGGAAGATTTAGTTATTGTAAGAGGCGGTGGAGATATCGCCACGGGGACAATTTATAAATTAGTAAAAAGTGGATTCCATGTATTGATCCTTGAGATCACACATCCATCTGCAATCCGCAGAAATGTTGCATTTTCAGAAGCAGTATACGAAGGAAAATGGCAGGTTGAAGATATGACCTGCTATCTTGCAAATGATATGAAAGAAGCAAAACAGATCATGCAAACAGGCAGTCCAGCATTAATGATCGATCCAAAAGGAGAGATGATCGAGAAACTAAAACCAATTGCTGTTGTTGACGCAATTCTTGCGAAGAAAAATCTTGGAACAACAAGAGATATGGCACCGATCACGATCGCGCTTGGACCTGGATTTACAGCAGGAAAAGATGTTGACGTTGTCGTTGAGACAATGCGTGGGCATAGACTTGGAAGGATCATGAAAGAAGGCAATGCAATTCCGAATACGGGAATTCCAGGAGTGATCAAAGGGTTTGGAAAAGAACGGGTGATCCATTCTCCAGCCGAAGGAATTTTAAGAAATATCTGTCATATCACAGATATGGTAACCAAAGGTCAGATACTAGCAAAGATTGAGACACCAGACGGTGAGATCATTGATGTACCTGCAAGTATGGATGGATTATTGCGAGGTTTAATTCGTGATGGTTATCCAGTGACAAAGGGATTTAAGATTGCAGATATCGATCCAAGAGCAGAAGAATATGATAACTGTTTTACGATTTCAGATAAAGCCAGATGCATTGCAGGTGGTGTATTAGAAGCATTATTATATTTGAAAAATAATCTTACTGCAGATCAGAAAATAGAAAATTCAAAATCAATCTATGCGGACTATGCAGCAACACATATCACAAAACCAGATTGTGTTAAAGATGCAATGATTCATGCATTGTCACTTGGAAATAGTGGAAGAGGTGTTAACGAAAGTTCGTTAGATGCTGCAAGAAAGATTTATGAAGTTCGTACAAAAGTTGATCAGTTTTTTGATGGCTATGGTCCAGAACAAGTTGTATTTACCAGTGGAATTACAGAAAGTTTAAACACGGTAATCAAAGGTTACTTAAACAAAGGAGATCATGTGATCACAACTTTCATGGAACATAACAGTGTTCTCCGCCCATTATATGAGATGGAGCAGCAAGGAGTTCGTTTAACGATCACTTCACCAGATGTTGATCATATCGAACAGGCAATTTATGAAGATACGAAAATGGTTGTGATGATACAAGCGTCTAATGTAACAGGTGAAGTATTTGATATCAGAAGCGTTGGGAAACTATGTAAAGAAAAAGGAATCCTATTTGTTGTAGATACAGCGCAAAGTGCAGGAGTTATTCCGATTTCTATGAAAGAAGATTATATCGATGTTCTATGTTTTACTGGACATAAAGGACTGATGGGACCGCAGGGAATTGGTGGAATCTGCATTAGAAAAGGTGTAAAGATCCATCCATTAAAAACAGGTGGAACAGGAATCTTATCATTTTCAAAAACACAGCCAGAAGCATTGCCACAGGCATTGGAAGCTGGAACATTAAATGGCATTGGAATCGCAGGGCTTGGAGCAGCGATCGATCATATCAATACTTATGGAATCAATAAGATACGCAAACAGGAAAAAAATCTGATTGAAACATTTTATAAGAAAATGAAGGAAATCAAAGGAATTAAGACATATCATGAGAATCCTTTGGATTTCACAAAACAGACAGCTATTTGTTCGATCAATCTGGAAGAATATGATTCTGGAAGTGTCAGTGATGAACTAATGGAACGTTTTTATATTCAGACGAGATCAGGAGCTCACTGTGCACCATTAGTACATGAACATTTTGGTACGGTAGAACAGGGAATGGTAAGATTCAGCTTTGGACATAAGACAACTATCGAAGAAATTAACCAGATTATTCATGCAGTCAAGATTCTGGCAGAAGAATAAGAGGAAAAAATGATGATCATTGCAGTTGTAGGTTCCGGTGGAAAAACAACGAGAATTCATAAATTAGCAAAATATTATAGAAGCCTTGGAAAGAAAGTCTTTGTCACTACAACAACACATATGAAAAAAGAACCAGAAACAGTTATTCCAACATATGCGAAGGATCTTTTGAATCCCTTAAATGAGAATGGCTATTGTATGGCAGGAACACTGACAACAACCAAAGGCGCACCAATACAAAAGATTGGAACATTACCAAAAGATCTTTATGATCAGGTGGTCAAAGAAGCAGATATCACATTGATAGAAGCAGATGGCTCCAGAGGGATGCCTGCAAAGATTCCCGCAGATTATGAACCAGTGATTCCTGAAAATGTCGATGAGATTCATATTGTGATCGGAATGTCAGCATTGGGGAAAACAGCCAAAGAAGTAGTCCATCGCCTTTGCCTGGCTGACGACGATTTAGAAATTAAAGAAGATACGACCATTACACCATTGCATTTACAAAAATTACTGAAGAAAGGATATCTAGAACCATTGAGAGAACAACATAACGATACAAAAATCAAAGTATATCCAGGACAGGCAGATACCTTATATCAAAGAGTGATCGCCCGATTCTTACAGGAAGAAAAAGATGTTACACAGATCAAAGAAGACTGGTTTAAGATTCAACCGAAACTGGTCATTTTCGGGGCAGGACATGTAGCAATCCAGTTGCTTCAGATTGCAAAATTTTTAGATTTCTATACGATTATGATTGATGATAGAGAGGAATTTGCAGATCCGGAGAAGCTTCCACAAGCAGATGAGGTTTATTGCAGGGATTTTCATAATATAGAAGATATTTTGCCAGAACAGGATAACGTATTTTATGTCGTTGTCACACGAGGACACGCAAATGACAGATTATGTGCAGAAACTGTTTTAAGAAGATCATATCTTTATCTTGGAATGATCGGAAGCAAGGGAAAAGTTGCAAAAACCTTTGAGACAATGAAAGAAGAAGGATACAGCGAAGAACAGATCAGCACGATCCATGCACCAATCGGATTAAAGATTGGCGCAAGAACGCCAGAAGAGATTGCGATCAGTATTGCAGCAGAGATGATCGCAATTAAAAATCATGAGACAGAAAGTACGATGAGTAAAGAACTTTTTGAGACAAAAGAATCAGGTGTGCTGTGCATTATCACAAAGAAATCTGGTTCATCTCCACGAGGTGTCGGAAGTATGATGCTTGTCACAAAAGATGGAATCATTGGAAGTATCGGTGGAGGAAACTTAGAAAAGACTGTTATGGAAGAAGCACCATCGATGAAAGAGATCACAAGAAAAGAATACGATCTATCGAACGCACAGAGTGCAACACTTGGCATGATCTGTGGTGGTAAAAATGAAATATTATATGTTCCAGTATAAAAAGACGGAAAAACAACACAGGAGTAGAAAATGGGAAAATACAATTTTGACGAAGTAATCGACAGACATGGAACAGATTGTTTAAAATACGATTTTGGAATGAAGAGAAAAGGAAGAGATGACTTGCTTCCTCTTTGGGTAGCAGATATGGATTTTCGTCTGCCAGATGAGATTCTTGATGAATTTCATAAAAGAATTGATCATGGGATTTTTGGATATACGGATCCCTTAGATGAATATTTTGATGCAATGAACCACTGGTTTTCAACAAGATACGGATATACGATCGAACCAGAATGGGTAACACTTGGAGCAGGAATCGTTTATGCACTTGGAACAAGTGTTAAGGCATTTACCGAAGAAGGAGATGCCATGATGGTTATGCAGCCAGTGTACTATCCATTCAGTGAAGTCATCAAAAATGATGGAAGGAAACTGGTAAACTGTCAGCTTCGCTATGAAAACAATCATTATTCCATTGATTTTGAAAAAATGGAACAGATGATCAAGGAAGAAAATGTAAAAGCACTGATTTTCTGCAATCCACACAATCCGGTAGGAAGAGTCTGGACAAGAGAAGAGATGGAAAAAGTCGCAGAAATCTGTTTAAAATACAACGTAGTCTGGATGGTTGATGAGATGCATTGTGATTTCATTTTTCCAGGGCATGAGTTTACAAGTTGTATGAATCTGGACAAAAAATTCCATAAGATCATTGCACTTTACAGCTCTCCAGGAAAGACATTTAATGTCGCAGGATTACAGCCAGCGAATATCATTATTCCAAACGAAGAATTAAGAAAAAAATATCAATGGGCTAATACACAGGCAGCTTACAGTCAGGGAAGCTTAATGGGACAGCTTGCTGTGAAAGTATGTTATACAAAAGGTGCTGACTGGGTGGATGAATTGGTAGAATATATATATGAAAACGCAAAGTATATGAGCCAATATGTAAAAGAGAATTTCCCAAAAGCAAAGATGGTAGAACCAGAAGGAACTTATCTGGTATGGGTAGATTTCTCAGGATATGGCTTCAGCAATGAAGAATTAGAACATTTAATGTTGGAAGAAGCAAAATTGTGGTTGGATTCAGGAATTATCTTTGGACCAGAGACAGCACAGTTTGAGCGTTTCAATGTTGCGTGTCCACGAGTGACAGTAAAGCAGGCGTTGACACAATTAAAAGATGCTTTGGATAAACATTTGGCGGAGAAATAAAATGGATATGTGATAGAAAAAAGAATGTAAGGAAAAAATAAGAGATGGATAAACAAAAGAAAAATCTAGGAGCAGTGGCTTTTTTTCCACTGATCGTATTTTTGGTATGTTATGTGGGATTACATTTACTTTGATGGGAGTCGATGATCCATTTGGAAAATTTCCACGTCATGTTGCACTTTTAGCAGGTTGTGCAGTAACATTTCTGATTCCAGGAGTGTTTTTAATGTGCTGTTTTATCTCTACATCCGTCGAGATTACAATGGGAACAAATTAGATCAATGCCTGAAAATCCTTGAGTTTACGCTGGTTACTAAGAATTTAATTTATAAGAAAATAGAAGGAAATTCTAGAAAAAAACAGTTTTTACAAGAAATCGACATTTCTGTAGTCCTTGATGATGTTGTTATAGGAACATTGAATCCTGATTTTATAAATAAAAGTAAATCATCAAATAGATGATAAATTATAGGGATACTTTAATTACAAAGTATCTCTATTTTTTTATACAAAATTTATAAAGAAGGGAGAAAATGCAATGAAGAACAC